>OODU01001406.1_pt1 | contig 23559 bp, 27 predicted proteins | sample 1671171 | NCBI WGS metagenome assembly OODU01 (sample SAMN06348129, study PRJEB24527) | human gut metagenome | biome: human gut; feature: ankylosing spondylitis patient; material: feces | host: Homo sapiens | place: China | collected 2015-10
TAAGAAAGAAATATTTATGAATAAATATATATTGGATTACGTCGTTAAAAGCAATATGAATAATATAGATTATATTTTTGATAGTATAAATAGACTTAGTAAAAACAGATATTATAAAGTTATGGTTGTTGATGATAGTACGCCGATGAGAAATAAAATTAAACAAATTTTACTCTCTCAGCAGTTTAAAGTATTTGCCGCAGCGCACGGAGAGGAAGCTATGAGTTATCTAGCCGATAATCCGGATATTAAACTCGTACTAACTGATTATAATATGCCGGTTATGGACGGATTTGAGCTTATGGGTCATATAAGGGAAAAATATTCTAAAAATGATCTAAGTGTTATAGCTATAACAGGAGATGGAAAAGACGCCGATACTGGAGCAAAATTTCTAAAAAACGGAGCAAACGATTTTATTGTTAAACCTTTTAGTAAAGAGGAGTTAGTTTGTCGTGTAAATAATAGTATCGAGTTTATGGAAAATATCAAATTTATGGCAAAGCTAGCTAATACGGATTTTTTAAGTGGAGCTTATAGTAGAAGATATTTTTATATGGATATGAAAGAGTATTATAAAAACTGTTCAGATCAAAGCTTTGCTGTTGCTATGTTTGATATAGACGATTTTAAAAAGATAAATGATAAATTTGGACATGATATAGGAGATATTATCATACAAAAACTCTCGAGTTTTTTAATAGGCTGGATTAGCGAAGGAGATTTGGTTGCTCGATTTGGTGGAGAGGAGTTCTGTGTAGTTTTGAAAAATATTAATTTTGATGATGCAGTTAAAAAAGCAGTATCTATAAGAGCTAAAATCGCCTCTTCTTTGATAAATATAAAAGGGTTTGATATCAAATTTACAGTTTCTATAGGCGTCACGAACGGAGATTTTTCTAAAAATATCGATCATATTATATCAAAAGCCGATGAAGCACTTTATAATGCTAAAATAGCAGGCAAGAATAGGGTAGAAATACTATGATCATAGATACGCATTGTCATCTTGATGATGAGAGATATGATGAGGATCTAGATGCTGTTCTTGAAAATGCATTTAAAAACGGTATAAAAAAAATAATAATTCCAGGCGCTGATATTAATGATTTACCAAAAGCCTGTAAAATAGCAAATAGTTATGAAAATTTATATTTTTCCGTTGGCGTTCATCCTTATGAAGTAGATGGATATGATAAAAGTCGTTTAGAATCGTTTGCAAATGATGATAAATGTGTAGCCGTTGGTGAGTGCGGACTTGATTATTTCAGGCTTCCTGAGTCCGGAGTTTTGGAGTATAAAAATAGGCAAAAAGAAGTTTTCATAGATCAAATAAAGCTTGCTTGTGAGCTCAAAAAGCCTCTTATAGTGCATATAAGAGATGCAAACGAAGATAGTCTAAATATATTAAAAGAGTATCAAAATGATCTTGTAGGCGGAGTTTTACACTGTTATAATGCAAGTCCGATTTTGCTTGAATTAAGCGATAAGTTTTATTATGGGATAGGCGGAGTTTTAACCTTTAAAAACGGTAAAAAACTAGTTGAAATATTACCTAAAATTCCAAAAAATAGACTTATAATAGAAACAGACGGTCCATATCTTTCTCCAGAACCGCATAGAGGAAGTAGAAACGAACCCGTTTTTACAAATTATGTAGCTCAGAAGATGGCCGACATATTAAATTTGAAAAAAGAAGAAGTTGAGGAGATGACTACAAAAAACGCACAAAAACTATTTAATATTTAAGGAGTTCAATGAGATTTTTTATAGCAATTTTATTATGTTTTTTAACTTATAGTTCGGCTTTTGGATTTATTCAAACTAGAGATGATTATAGTGCACAGCTAAGAATCTTAAAAGAACTTGATATAGACCCAAAATATATGAAAGATCCGCACTTTCTAGCTATGAAAGCCGAGAGATCAAATATAGCTAAAAAAGATTTTGTAAATACTATAAAAGAGGAGTATAAGCATATCTCTATGTTAAAAGAGCTTATAAGTAAAACAGATATGCCAAAATCGTTTTTATATCTAGCTATGGTTGAGAGCGGGCTTTCAAATAAAGCTGTTTCCAATGTAAAAGCCGTTGGTATGTGGCAGTTTATGGAAGGAACAGCAAAGCTTTATGGACTTAGAGTCGATAAGTACGTAGATGAAAGACGTGATCCGGTGGCTTCAACTTTGGCTGCAGTGCAATACTTAAAAAGATTAAAAGATCAGTTTGGTAAATGGTACCTTGCTATAATGGCTTATAATAGCGGTGAAGTAAGAGTAAAACAGGCTATACAAAAAGCAGGTACAGATGAGCTTAGTGTACTTATAGATCCTGATAAAAAATATCTATCATTAGAAACAAGGCTTTTTATAAGAAAAATTTTACTAGCAGCAAATATAGCAGAAGATAGCGATTTTATTATATCCAATGACTCATCAATGTTAAATAGACCAAATCAAATAAGCGTTTCAAAGGTTTTTGTTCCCGGAGGAACTAGCCTCGCCATGGTAGCTAGTAGCATCGGTCTTAGCTTAAAAAAACTAAAAGAGCACAATACTCATTTGAGGTATGATTTTACTCCACCAAATCAAAAAGAGTATCATATATATATTCCAATCGGCAAAAAAGATCTATTTGCTACAAATTTTAAATCATTCAACAACGATCAGAAGTTTCAAATTTATAGTGTAAAAAAAGGTGACACTATAGCAAAAATAGCTTCAAAATGGCGTGTTGGTACTAAAGATATACAAAAATACAATGAGATAGCAAAACTAAGCCCAAATTCTCAGATAATTATCCCTGTATCAAAAAATACAGCTCCTATTTTTGAAAATTATAAAGTAAAAAAAGGCGATACCTTGATAGGGATATCTAAGAAATTTGATGTAGAAGTAAAAGAGATAATAAAAGCAAATAATATCAAAAATTCTAAAGTAGCAGCAGGAGATAGCCTTGTTATACCTAAATAAAATTTCAATTATAGTTATAACTATCCTATTTTTTACGGGTTGTTCGGTGGTAAAAAATTTACCTTATTATCCAGGTACTAGTGACTTTAAAACAAATAAAGTAAATAATTCCTCAAGTATGCAAAAAGCCACAATGCGTCCTTATACGATAAACGGCAAAACATACTATCCTACTGTTGTTGAAGTGGGTGACACTGCAAGCGGTATAGCTAGTTGGTACGGTCCTAATTTTCATGGCAAAAAGACTAGCAACGGCGAGAGTTATAATATGAACGCTATGACAGCAGCCCATAAAACTTTACCTATGAACACTATGGTTAAGGTTTCAAATTTAAAAAATGGAAAATCTACGGTAGTTAGGATAAATGATAGAGGACCTTTTGTAGCAGGTAGAATAATAGATCTATCAAAAGCCGCAGCAAACGATATATCTATGATAGCGGCCGGCACTGCTCCTGTTAGGCTTGAGGTTTTAGGATTTTATGGCAAGATAGAAACTCCAAGCAATAAATCAGCAACTACGCATACATATTCTGGAGGAAATTTCATGGTACAAATCGGAGCGTTTAGGAAAAGAGACGGGGCTAATACCTATAAAACTCAATACGATAAAACAAGTGGTTATAGAACCGCGGTTAGAAACTATATCTTAGAGGGAGAACCTATATATAGAGTATTCCTTACTGGATTTAGAAGCGAAGATGAAGCTAGAGATTTCATAGGCACTAGTAAATTTAAAGGCGCATTTATAGTAAGGGATAATTAAATGGTAAAAAAACATAGAGAAACTAAAGAGACTGATATTAGCGTAGAGCTTGAAATTTGTGGAAGCGGCAAATGTGAGATAGATACCGGAGTAGGATTTTTTGACCATATGTTAAATGCTCTTTGCAAACATTCGTTGATGGATATAAAGCTTGTTTGTAAAGGAGATCTTTTTATAGACGATCATCATAGTGTTGAGGATTGCGGTATCGTATTAGGATCTGCTATAAAAGAGAGTATATATCCCCTTAGTTGTGTTGAGAGATATGGAAATAGTATAGTCGTTATGGATGAAGCTGCGGTTGAATGTGCAATTGATCTGTCAAATAGACCGTATCTAGTATATGAAAGTAGCTTAAATGAAAAAATAGGCACATTTGATAGTGAGCTTATAAGAGAATTCTTTCAAGCTTTGGCTATGAATGCAGGTATAACACTTCATCTAATAAGACTAAGAGGAGATAACTCTCATCATATAGCGGAGGCAACTTTTAAAGCTTTTGCCGTAGCATTTAGACGTGCTATAAGCAAAAATGATAGAATGGGAACACCTAGTACAAAAGGTGTTTTATGATAGAAATTATATTTTTAGATGTTGATGGCTGTCTTAGCGATGGCGGAATTTACAAAACAAATACAGGCGATGAGTTCAAAAGGTTTGACGTAAAAGACGGTTTTGCTATAGAACAGTGGAACAAACTAGGTAAAATCTCAGCCATCATAACTGGTAAAAGATCACTTATAGTCGAAAATAGGGCAAAAGAACTTGGTATAAAATACTGTTTTCAAGGAGTAAAAGATAAACTTGCTCAAGCAGATCAAATTTTAAAGTTAGAAGGATTTAGCTGGGGGAATGCTGCTGCTATAGGAGATGATTTAAATGACATGAAATTACTTTCTAAAGTAGCCATCAGTTTTAAGCCTATAGATGCTCATAACTCTCTGCAAACAGATATAGAACTTAGCAAAAAAGGTGGTTACGGTGCTGTTAGGGAGATGATAGATATATTAATAGAGCGTTTAAATTTAAAAGATGAGTGGATGAAGCGTTGGTTATAAAAATATTCTATTTTGTGATCGCTCTTTTTAGTGTAAGTATGGTGTTTTTGATGTTGCAAACTCCGTACTCGGCAAATATATATAAAAATGAGCTAAAAGTGGCCAATATGCAAGCTAGTAATGTTGTTAGCTATGAATTAAATTCTACTTTAGTATATGGAAGATATGAAGCTAGTGATGTCACAAGATATGAAACTTATGATCTTTTAAATAGTTTCAGCGGGTTGTTTTTAAGAGGAGATTACACTCACTCTTTGAGTTCAAAATTAGCTATATTAAAAGATGATAATATAACTTTAAAAAATAGTGCAATTTATAGAAATTTAATAACCGGATTAAGATATGACTCAGAGGAAATTGTCTATGATTCTAAAGCAAAAATTATAAATAGCAATGTGCCTTTTAAAATAACTCAAAACGCAGATACTATAGTAGGTCAAAGCGTAATTTACGATATGATGGATAATACGATATATGCACAAAAGGTAAAGGGATGGTTTTACGAAAAATAGTTTTAATTTTATGTTTTTTTACTATTGGTTTAAATGCCGAGCAAGTAGAAGTAACTGCCGATAATTTTTTTGCCGATGAGAAGTCACTAACCAGTGATCTAAAAGGCAATGTTGTTATAAAAAAAGGAAGTTATGATACTTTAATTTCTAATAGCGTAAAGATATATTTTGATATTAAAAGACAGCCTATTAAGTATGTTGCTACCGGAAATGCTAAATTTAAAGCTATTTTAAATAAAAAAAATTATAACGGCAGCGGAAATATACTTATATATGAGCCGTTAAAAAAAACTTATACATTGAGCGGAGATGCATATTTACATGAAGAGCAGACCGATAAAAAAGTATATGGCGATGAGATCGTTGTAAATCAAGGCGATGGAACATATAAAGTAAGTAGCAAAGATAAAAAGCCGGTAAAATTGATATTTCAAGTAGAGGATAAATAAAACGTGATAAGGATAGTAAGCGCTAAGTTTCTTACGTCATCTGTAAATTCTTTGGACGCTCCTGATTTTGGTATCAGCGAAGTCGCATTTTTAGGGCGTAGCAATGTTGGTAAGAGTTCTATAATAAATGCCCTTACAAATCATCAAGGTTTGGCAAAGTCCAGTTCTACTCCGGGAAAAACTCAGCTGATAAACTTTTTTGAAGTAATTTTTGATAATGATGGACAAAAAATACCTATTATATTTGTAGATTTACCGGGGTTTGGTTATGCTAAAGTAAGCAAAAGTCTTTATAGCGCATGGCAGAAAAATTTAGATGAGTTTTTAAAAAATAGAATTAATATAAAAACTTTTGTTCATTTAGTTGACTCTAGACATGCAAATTTAGAAAAAGATGAGAATTTAGGTGTTTATCTTAATGAATTTATAAGAAATGATCAAAAGATTTTAAATTTATACACAAAATGCGATAAGCTAAATCAGAGCGAAAGATCAAAAGTATTAAAGATGGATAGTTCTGCTATTTTGGTATCTAGTACAAAAAAAACCGGTATAGACAAAGCCAGTGAAACTATATATAATAGTGTTTTTGGACTGTAGGTTTCAATGATAACATATAAAAAAGCAAAATTAAAAAACATACCTCTTATGCAATCCATAGTGAAAAAAGAGATAGAAAACGGAATAATTTTATCTAGAAATGATGATGAAATAGCTACTAATATCCGTTCATATACGCTTGCTTATAAAGATGATGAGTTAGTCGGTTATAGTGCGCTTCACATTCATGCTTCAAATTTAGCTGAAGTAAGAAGCCTTGTTATAAAAGAGAATTTAAGAGGTCAAGGTATAGGAGGCGGGCTTGTAAAAGAGCTCTTAAAAGAAGCTAATGACTTAGAAATTGAGCAGGTTTTTACATTGACTTATCAAAAAAGTTTTTTTGAAAAATTAGGTTTTAATGAGATATCAAAAGAGAAGCTTCCGGCTCAAAAAATTTGGGCCGATTGTATCAAATGCAAACATTTTCCAGTATGCAACGAAATAGCGTTAATTTACTATCTTTAAGATTTATTGTATTTTGTGCTATGCTTATAGCTTATGAAATACTAAGTTCTACTAGCCACATAGTGCCGCCTTTTATCGGGTTATTTTTTGCCTATATAGTTATACTCAAAAATGAGAGCGAAAGAAATATGAATAACTTTGATAAGAGATGGTATCTGGCTATTTTATTTCTTATTTTTGCTGAGCAGATACATGGATTTGAGCTATTTTCTACAATTTTAAATTTTTTGATATTTTACTATTTTATACATGATTGGCTAAAAGTAAATATGAAATGGAGACAATGTCTGCTTATTATATTTGTTTTTAGTGGATATATAGGAACTCTTTTGATGAGCAATTTAATCTTATATATTTTAAATCAACCGCGACTTTGGATAAGTTATGAATATCTTATTTATATAGTTGTTGAATCTGTTATAGCTATACTTCTTTTTAAGGAAAGAGTATTATGAGAATGCGTATTGTTTATGCTATCTTGATTTTAGTATGGACTATTTTGCTTGTTAGAATATATTATTTAAGTATAAAATCAAATGAATATTATGAAGAAATAGCTGAAAAAAACGCTATTAAAACTGAGCTTATAGCTCCTGTTAGAGGGCAAGTCTTTGATATAAAAGGAAAACCGTTAGCCGTAAATAGGCTTGGTTTTTCAGTGTTAGTAAAGCCTCACTTAAGAAAAAATGAGAAAGTTTTAGATGAAGAACTAAAAATTTTAACTCATACTTTTACGGATTTAAATGTTACAAAATTAAAAAAAGAGTATTTAAAAAACGACTCTCCATATAATCAAGACTTTGTAGAAGTCATTGAATTTGTAGATTATGATAGTATGATTCCTCATTTTGCGAAGCTGAGTTTAAGAGAAAATATCATGATTAAACCAGCTAGTAAGCGTCATTATCCGTTTAATAATTTAGCAAGCCATGTTATAGGATATGTCGGCAGAGCAAACCAAAAAGATGTAGAAACCGATGAGCTGACTAAGCTTACAAATTATACCGGAAGAAGCGGTGTTGAGAGATATTATAATCAAATTTTACAAGGCAGCAGGGGAGAGAGAAAAACCAAAGTTACCGCGCTCAATCAAGAAGTTGAAGAGGTATCATATTCGCCAGCTACTAGTAAAGATATAACTCTTACTTTAGAATCAGAGTTGCAGCAGTATGTTACTGAAGCATTTAATAAAGACTCCGGAGCAGTGGTAGTGATGAGCCTTAAAGATGGTGCTATTTTAGCTGCAGGAAGTTTCCCGGAGTATGATTTAAATCCATTTGTAACGGGGATAACTCAAAAAGAGTGGGATGCCATTATAAATAATTTAGATCATCCGTTTACCAACAAATTAGTAAATTCTCTATATCCTCCAGGAAGCGTTGTCAAAATGGCTATGGGAATGGCGTTTTTTGATAGCGGGAAGATAGATCCTACTACAAAGATAATGTGTGATCCGTATTTTGAACTTGGTGGCAGGAAATTTCGTAACTGGAAAAATTACGGTTATGTAAATATGACTATAGTCGAAGCTTTAAAAGAGAGTTGCGATACATATTTTTATAGAGGTTCGTATAAAGTAGGCATCGATATTATCGCTCCTGTTTTGGAGAAATACGGATTTGGCGTTAGAAGTGGAATTGATCTTCCAAATGAGTATATAGGTATAGTTCCAAATAAAGATTGGAAAAGAACAAAATCAAAAGAGCCTTGGTATCAAGGAGATACGTTAAACACGTCTATTGGTCAAGGAAGCTTTTTGGCTACTCCTGTGCAAGTAGCAAGAGATACTGCTATCTTTGCTTCTGGTGTTGATATGACGCCACATTTTTTGCATAGCATAGATGGTGAGATCGTAGAGTGGAAAACTAAAGATATCTTAACCCCGCAAGAAAAATCATATCTAAAATATATTAGACGCGGTATGTATGAGGTTGCAAATGTTCAGGGCGGAACTGGTTTTAGAGCTTTAAGTGCGTCTAAAATATCTCTTGGAGCAAAAACAGGAACGGCGCAAGTAGTAGGAATATCTCAAAGCGAGAAAACTAGAATGAAAGAGTCTGAGATGAAACGCTATGAGAGATCTCACGCGTGGATTACTACTTATGGGCCATATGAAGATCCACAGTTTGTAGTTACTGTTTTGGTAGAGCACGGTAGTAGCGGAGGAAGCGCCGGGGGACCTATTGTCGCTAAAATTTATAATAAGTTGCTAGATATGGGTTATATAGATCAAAAATACATAAAGAAAGAGATAAAATAGTTTAGTTTTTTGTCTTTGTTGCTCTATATAAAAAGCTAAATACTTCAGCTACCGCTTTGTATAAATTCGGTGGAATTTCTTGGTTTATATCTATTTTGCTGAGTATTTCTACAAGGTCCGAATCCTCTTTTATAGGTATTTTATGTTTTTGAGCTTCTTCTATGATTTTGCTAGCCATCTCACCTTTTCCAGATGCTAGTACTTTTGGAGCGTTGTCTCTTTTTTTATTATATCCTAAAGCCACAGCTTTTTTAATTTTCGCCATTTTAAGCCTTCACATTGAATCCAAGATCAAATGCTTTTTCTTCATTGTATGGTTCAAATTTAGATTTGTTAGCAAGCGTAAAACTACTTACTATGAGTCCTAAATTTGTTATGGCTGATTTAAGCTCTTTACTGGAGCTTAAAATTATATTTTTAAACTCATCTGTACCGGTTAATATCGAAATATCTATATATTTCGTATCAAATAGTCCCAAAACTACCGAAATAGATCCAAATTTAATAAAATTAAGATCTATTTTTGCATAGAATTTATTCTTTTTACCATGCTTAAAAGCAACCGTGCTGCTTTCTAATCCATCCCAAGTATACGGCAAATACGTCTGCACCGAATTTTGAGCAAAGCTTATTAATTGATGCATTTCAATTTGAGTTATTAAGCGATTTACGTTTTGATTTATATTGTTTAAGCTTTGCTGATTAGCGGTTGCTTCTTTTATGTTTAGTAATGCTCCTTTTATATCGTTTTGCAGATTTTTAAAACTCGTGTTTTCATCAAAAGGAATGATTTTATCTATGTCGTTTCCAGCTCTTAAAGCGGCTTTTAAGAGATGTTTTATTTCAGTTACGTTATTTTTTGCATCGACGCTATTTTTATCAAAAAAGTTTATTATGTTTGATAGTTTTTTAGCGGCTAGATTAAGCTTTTCTTGTAAATTTAGACTATTAGCATCAGTGCTTATCTCTTTTGTCATTATGGATAAATTTATGTTTGCTACTTGATTTTGTGATGTTTCGCTGCTTAATGAGTTTATTAAATTTGAAAGGTTTATTTGAGTATTCGGTGCTGCTTCTTTTTGTACTGCTTGAACAGCTTGTTTCGTTGTTGCATCAAGCTTTTGCGCAGCTATTTGTTTTAGATCTCTATTTAGTGCTATATCATGATCTTTTTTTAAGCTACTTTTTATATTTTCTATTTCCGTTTTTATGTTGTTTATAGTTTTTATAAACTCGTTTTTTATCTCTTTAATATCTTTTAAATTCGGTAATTCAAAATTAATTTTAGATAAAATTTGTTCCGAATTTTTTACTATTTGCGTTATTTGATCTAGTACTTTTGGCATTTGTACTTCTACGCTTTTTATATTTAATTTGTCACTTTTTGTCTGCATTAAATTTGATAATTTATCTAGGTATTTTATCGCATTTTCTAATTTCGCATGAGTGTCTATAAGACCTTTAAAATTTGAAGTTTGGATTATTTGTTGATTTTTATCTTTTGCATTTTGCAATATATTTTTTAAATTTTCAAAATTTTTTGCTATATCCGTACTTTCATCCTTTGCTAAATTTAAAAAACTATTTTCAAGCTGCTTATTTGAAACATTTTTCATAAGACTTAAAAGCTCTTTTATACTTGTGGGCAGAGTTTGAGGGTTTAAACTTTGAGCTATTTTAGCTTCTAACATAATGCCCGTATCTTTTATGGTTTGAGCCATATTTGTATTTTTTATATGCTCAACAGGTTTTAAAAACTCATCTAGTTTATTTGCAAGTTTTATAAGAGACGGTTCTGATTTTAGTGCTTTTGATAGTTCGTTTAGATCTTTTGCTAAATTTGGAGCCACTTGAGCCATCTTGACTTCAGCTAAAATTTTTGGCTTATATCCGCCCTCTTCATTGCTTGCTTTTAAAGCGTTTAGTAGTTTGTTAGTTAGTTTATTTAATTCTAAATCAAGCTTTGAAAGAGGTATATCTGCGTTTTGTATGACATCTTTTTTAAATATAGTTTTAGACGAGATCTCTGATTTGAGGTCTTTTTTCTCCTCTTTTTTCTCGTCTTTTTGGGTAATTTGGGACTGAGCGGCTTGATTATTGTTTGTGATTATCATCTTTTAGCTCATCAAAAACTACGCTATGACCGCTATGTCTTGTAAATGCGACTTCAAGTTCTTTTGGAATTGATTTTTGAAATATTGCAAATACTATCAGCAAAGCAAGCGTTAAACTATAAAAATATATAAAACCAAAATCCCCAAGCGTATTTATCGCAAATCCGATTATAAGTGGAGAAAAAAATGATCCTAAAAGATAGCTAAATAACAGCGCTCTCCCGACTTCTACGCATCTGCTTTTATCTTCTATAACATCATTTGCTCTAGCAAGAGCTAGTGCATATAATACGACAATTCCTATACCTAAAAAAAATGCAAAAATATATTGAATATTTATAGACGGTTTTATAACTATAAATAAAAGTGAAGAGATAAGTGCTATACAAGAGGCTAAAATAATGGCAAATTTTCTTCCAAATTTATCCGATAAAACTCCAAAAAACATATGTGATAAAAATCCACCGCACATAGATGAAACTATAAATACGCCGGCTTCTTTTGCACTATATCCTTGAGCTAGTATAAATAGAGCAGACATGGAAAAAAATCCATTTATAAGAAGTCCTGCTACTATGCTAGTTGCTAAGGCCAGAGGAGCTATACCGTAAATTTTAGGTAGGCTAATATTTGCAGTTTGGGGAATTTGCGGTGACCTTACTTTTAAAAAATTAAGAGGAATGGAACCTAGTATAATGAATATAGTTCCTATTAAAAATACTTTTGTAGCATCTAAATTTAGACTCATAATAATAGCTCCTAGACCAAAGCAGCTGTAAAATATAATCTCATAAAACGCTAAAACTCGTGATCTAATAGAGTTTGCGGTTTTTGCATTTAGCCAGCTTTCTATTACCATTACTATACTATAATAACAAAATCCGAGCATAAATCTTAAAAAAGCCCAAACTATAAGATTGCTGCTTAAATCATGCAATAAAGCTGAAATAGCAAAAATTGCAGTAAATATAGCATAAGCTCTCATATGACCGACTTTTGAAATAAGTCTATGAGAAACTACCGTGCAAGTAAGCGCTCCTATGAAAAAAAACGATGTTATCACTCCGATCATCGTTTTATCTGCATTCATACTAGTAAGGAGCACACCAGCAGAACTTACTACTAAACCGTTTGCAATAAAAATGAATGACATTCCAAAAAATAGCGCACTTAGCGATATTATAACTCTTTTGCTACTTACCACGTGTAAAAACTCCAGCTAAAAATACTCCAAGAGGCATCAAAACTAGCCCTAAGAGGAAAGAAAACGGCTCAAATAATTCTCTTCTTAGAAGCATAAAAAATGCTAAAATAAGAGTAATATATCCAAGCAGCCTATATGGTTTAAATGCTCCTACAATATCCATTTTTTTAAATTTAGCCTTTTTTTTGATCTCTTTTATATCTAAATCATTATCATCTTCTTCATTATCGTCAAAAAATGATTTTTCTTGCGCACTTAATTGATAATTTATAGATTTTTCATTAATTCTTTTTTTGTATCCGTAATAACTAGTAAAAAGTATAAAAGTAGAACAGATAAAAGCTACTTGCGAATTTAAAAGATAAATATATCCAAACGCTGCCATAAATAGTATCAGAACAGCGTCTAAAAAAACATAAAATATAATAAGATTTTTAAATTTCATCATCATCGTCTTTAAAATTCGGTGATGGTTTGTTTTTAAATTCCTCATAGCTTTTAATCTGCGATTTGTAAGCTTTATATACGTTATTTATAGCTGCTGCTACGCCTATAAAAATACCTATTCCAAGTCCCCAGTTAGAGCCGCTTAATAGCTTCAAACCCCATCCAATACCAAATCCCATTATCACAGCTACAACCATAGAAATACCAAGACTTAACCCGTCTGCTGCTCTGATTGCTTTGTTTATGTTTGTGGCTCTATTTGATTTTTCACTCATAACGCTTTGAAACTTTCTTCTATCGCATTTGCTGTTTTTTCTAGGCTTTTTTGGCTAAGTTTATCGCATACAAATCCTGTTTCAAACTGACTAGGAGCTAGATAGATGCCGCGCTTTATCATTTGTGCGTGAAATTTAGCAAACATTTTCGTGTCCGAGTTTAATGCGTCTTTATAGTTTTTAACAGGCCTATCATTAAAAAAGTATCCCCACATAGATCCTCTAACTTCGGTTTGCAAAGCTATACCTGCTTTTTTAGCACTATTTTCCAATGCTTCTACTATAAATTTGGATTTGTTTTCTAAATCTTTATATAAATTTGGAGAGTTATATATTTTGCTTAGCGATGCAAGTCCGGCTGCCATGGCTACTGGATTTCCGCTTAAAGTTCCTGCTTGATATACTCCTCCAAGCGGGCTTATCATCTCCATTATCTCGTTTTTTGCCGCAAACGCCGCAGCACTCATTCCTCCGCCGATTACTTTACCGAAAGTTACGATATCGGCTTGTATTTTATTAAATTCATAGCTTCCAGTAGCGCTTGCTCTAAATCCGCTCATAACTTCATCAAATATCAAAACCGCGCCGTACTCATCACAAAGTTTTCTAAGCGCATCTAGAAATACTTGATCTGCTGGGACTAATCCCATATTTCCTGCGATCGGTTCTACTATGATAACTCCTATATCTTCATTTTTAAAGCATTGCTCTACGCTTTGAATATCGTTGTAAATAGCAATGTGCGTGTTTTTTACGATATCTTCAGGTACTCCAAGTGAGCTTGAATATCCAAAAGTCGTAGCTCCGCTACCGGCTTTTACTAATAAACTATCGCTGTGTCCGTGGTAGCAGCCTTCGAATTTAATAATACCGTTTTTTTTGCTATATCCACGAGCCAATCTTATTGCACTCATTGTAGCTTCTGTTCCACTGCTTACAAAACGAATTTTTCCCAACCATGGAAATTTTGATAAAACAAGTTTTGCAAGAGCTGTTTCAAGCAGACACGGAGCACCAAAGCTAAGTCCTTTTTTCGCAGTTTTGATAACAGCTTCCTCTATATCCGAGTCGCAATGACCAAATATAAGAGGACCCCAGCTAAGAACATAATCTATATACTCATTTCCTTCAATATCGTATAAAAACTCGCCATTGCCGTGATCTATAAAAACAGGATCTGACCCTACCGATCCAAAAGTCCTTACAGGAGAATCGACACCGCCTGGTATATATGTTTTAGCTTCTAAAAAAGCATTTTTATTAGTCATTTGTTTTCCTTATTAAAAGTTTTTATATATTCGTATAAATTTAGTATCTCGTTATCTGTTAAAAAGTAGCTCGGCATTATACCTTTTGACTCTTTGACTGCTGATTTAAATTTATCAAAATCGAGATTATTTATCCTTGGAGCAATAAGGGATTTTTCTACGTAAACATTGTTTTTCCTATCTAAATTTTTATATTTTACTATGAGGCTTCCCTCTCCTTTTTCACCGTGACATTTATTGCATCCGATGCCGCGTGGATTTTGATATAGCATTTTAGCGTATTCTAATTTTGTTATGAACTCTTCAGCCATTAAAAAACTAAAAGACATTAAAAAAATATAAAGAAATTTCATCTAAAATCACCTGAGTTTAATTTGAATTTTGATATGATACAATTTTTGTAATAAAAAAAGTATAAAAAAGGATGAACTTTGCAGATCATAGATGGAAAAAGCGTAAGTGCAAAAGTCAAAGAATACGTAAAAAACGAAGCAATAAGCTTAAAAAAATCAGGTATAACCCCAACATTAGCAGTAATTTTAGTAGGAGAGGATAAAGCCAGCCAAACATACGTCGCAAGTAAAGAAAAAGCTTGCCTGGCTTGTGAAATGGGTTCGGTGATGCATAGGCTTAGTAAAGAAACTAGTCAAAGCGAGCTTTTAGCTCTTATAGAGGTTTTAAATTTAGACGATAGCATTGATGGTATTTTAGTTCAGCTTCCATTGCCAAAACATATAGACACAAACAGAGTGTTGGAAGCTATCGATCCGACTAAGGACGTTGACGGATTTCACGCTGTAAATGTTGGAAAACTCTCAAGCGGACTTGATGGATTCGTGCCTTGCACTCCGCTTGGCATAATGGAACTTTTAAAAGAGTATGACGTAAATTTGCAAGGTATCGATGCAGTCGTTATAGGAAGAAGCAATATAGTCGGAAAGCCTATGGCGAGCCTTCTTTTAAATGCTGGAGCAACTATAAGCATCGCTCATTCTAAAACTAAAAATCTCCCCGAAATAACCAGACGTGCTAAGCTTGTAGTAGTAGCAGTCGGAAGACCAAATTTCTTAAATGCCGATATGGTGAGCGATGGCGCTATAGTCATTGATGTAGGCATAAATCGTTTAGATAGTGGTAAGTTAGTAGGCGACGTGGATTTTGATAGTGTTGCTCCAAAATGCTCTCTCATCACGCCGGTTCCAGGCGGCGTTGGACCTATGACTATCGCTATGCTTTTAAGTAATACATTAAAATCTGCTAAAAATAGAAAGCGCAATGTATGAAAAAATTTCTTTCTAAAGCGTATAATTTTTCTAGCAGTTGGACCGGGACTATAATTATAGTTTTGTTGTTTATATTTTTTGTCGCTCAAGCTTTTGTTATACCAAGTGGTTCTATGAAAAATACGCTTCTTATAGGTGATCATTTATTTGTAAAAAAATTTGCTTATGGCGTCTCTACTCCGCATATTCCGTTTTTAGAAGTTCCTGTTTGGTTTGATAGTGACGGAGATGGACATATAATAGAAGGAAGTAAGCCAAAACGTGGAGATATCGTTGTTTTTAGATATCCCGGAGATCCTAAAATTTACTATGTAAAAAGAAATTTTGCAAATGGCGGCGATGAGGTGATATTTGCACCAAAAACTATGTATTTAAGACCTTCTGGCGGTGATGCTCAGATAGAAGAAAACTATAATAAAAACGATATTGTTACACTACTTGGTAAGAAATTTGTTAAAGAGCCTTATAAATTTAAAGGTATTCACTATGAAAATAGGGGTGAAAAAGATAATTTTGCCGGGCAAAGCGCAGATACATTTACCATAGCGCTTTATTATCTAAATCAAAATAAATTTGCTATGACTCCAGCACTTATTCAGGAACTTCCGTCCGTGGACGGGCTTCCTTTTAATGCATTTTACTTTAAAGTTCCAGAAAATGAGTTCTTTATGGTCGGAGATAATAGAGAAAATAGCAATGACAGCAGATTTTGGGGAAGCGTACCGTATAAATACATAGTTGGAAAACCTTGGTTTGTATATTTTAGTTGGGATAAAGAGTATAAAGTTAGATGGGAGAGAATAGGCAGACTCGCTAGCACTTTAGAGACTGATGAGACGCTGATACATGAGTAATTTTGATGCGCCTACTATAATAACGCTTGTTGTAGTTTTGATAATATTTGTAGTAGGTCATGAGATAGCCCATGGTTTTGTTGCTTTTAAATTTAAAGATAATACGGCAAAAAATGCAGGCAGACTTAGTATAAATCCTTTAAAACATATCGATATTTTAGGTACGATTGTGGTTCCATCGCTTATGTATTTAGCCGGCGGAGTTTTATTTGGTTGGGCAAAACCTGTTCCTATAAATACATATACAGTGATTAAAAACGGTGGATATTTTGGCGCCATATGTGTTAGCTTGGCGGGCATTGTTTATAATTTTTTACTTGCTTTGGCTTCATTTTTGCTTATATATTTCGGAATCGCTCCAGAGTTTGGCCTAAGAGCGATAAGCATGCTTTTAACTATAAATTTGATATTAGGAATTTTTAATCTTTATCCTATACCGCCTCTTGATGGATCACACGCTCTTTCTTATGTTTTAAGGATTTTTAAATTTGAAAAATTAGCAAATTTATATCAAAGTCTTAGCAGATATGGATTTATAATTCTTGTAATTTTGATCATAAGTCCAGTGGCTAGTTATGTTTTTTCACCTATTTATACTATTTTGGATTTGGTTAGAACTATGCTTATATCACGCTAAATTCAGGTTTTTATGATATAATTATGCGAAATTTAAAGGTTATGGGATGATTTTATGAAAGTTGCTCAGATTTTTATAGCAAGTGATCACGCTGGATTTGATACTAAGGAGTTTGTAAAAAGTTATTTATCAAATTTCGAGTTTGATGTGGTTGATCTTGGAGCATATTCTAAAGATATGAGCGTAGATTATCCTGATTTTGCCGATAAAATGGCTGAAAATATAAATAGCGATTTTAAATTTGGTATTTTAATATGCGGAACAGGAATAGGCATATCCATAGCCGCAAATCGCCATCCTCATATAAGATGCGCTCTTTGCCATGATGCTACTACTGCAAAATTAGCTCGTGAGCATAATGATGCAAATGTACTTTGCTTTGGCGGCAGAATAGTCGGAACTAGTATCATTCAAGATATGGTAAAAGTATTTTTTACTACTGAGTTTGCCGGTGGTAGACATGAAAAAAGAGTTTATAAATTAGGAAACTACAAATGCTAGTGGATTGGTTATTTTATACATTTTTAATATGCTTTAGCATATATCTCGTAGTAATGGTGTTTTATTATAAAACTTTGCTTAGAAAAGAGCGCTCAATGCGTGATTTTATGAAAAATAATCTTGATGATACCGAAATAGTTATCAGGAAACTACAAGTTCAGCTCCAACGTTCATTAGGAAATATCGATATTTTAACAGATGAACTAAATAAAATTAAATCAGATGTTACTAGTCTTCGTACTAGAAATTCTCAGTACCGTATAGAAAATGATAAATTAAGATTAAGAATAAAAGAGCTAGAGGGCAAGATAGAAGCTCTACTATAAAGTAAGGATAACAATGAAAGAACTTTCTAAATTTGATAAAGAGTATCTTTTGGGTACTGTAAGAGATATAAAAAATTTTCCAAAACCGGGAATTATATTTAAAGATATAACCACGCTTTTAGGCAATGCTAAAGCTTTTAAATTTCTACTTGATCACCTAGAAGATAGATATAAAGATGAAAATTTAGATTTTATAGTCGGTATAGAGAGCAGAGGATTTATTTTAGGTGCGGCACTTAGTGCGAGACTAAATTTAGGATTTGTACCTGTTAGAAAACCAGAAAAATTACCAAGAGAAACAGTTTCAGCAAGTTATGATTTAGAATATGGAAAAAATGAAGTTCATATTCATGCCGATAGTATCAAACCTGGTGAAAATGTTGTTATTATTGATGATTTACTTGCTACAGGTGGAACAGTTGAAGCAACTATTCAACTTGTTGAACAACTTGGTGGTAAAGTTGTAGGAATTGCCTTTTTAATTGAACTTGAAGCTCTAAAAAGTAAAAAAAAATTAAAAGACTATAATGTCTATTCAGTATTAACTTATTAAATAAAAGAGAGGAAACTCTCTTTTATCATATGAGGGGGTTATAATATGAAAGAGTTTAAAAAAGCTGGAGATAAAGTCACTATAGAAGATGTCTATGAATCATGTAGACGCTATATTACCAATGAAGATGATATGAAGCTTATTAAAAAAGCTTATGATTATATCATGGTTAAACACGAAGGACAAAAACGTAAAAGTGGAGAACCTTATACAATTCATTTGATTTGGGTTGCTTATATTTTATCAACATTACAAACAGGACCACTTACCATTACAGCGGGTCTTTTACACGATGTCATGGAAGATTGTGATGTATCACGTGAAGAAATGGTGAAAGAATTTGGAGAAGAAGTAACGACCCTTGTTGAAGGTGTTACGAAGATTTCTAAAATGCCATTTAAAGATGAAGCAGATGTATATGCTGAAAATCATCGTAAAATCTATATTGCGATGGCTAAAGATATACGTGTTATCTTGATCAAATTTGCCGATCGTTTACACAATATGCGTACATTACAATTCATGCCCCCAGAAAAACAAAAACGTATTTCTCGAGAAACTTTAGAAGTCTATACACCGATTGCTCATCGTTTAGGGTTGAGCGATATTAAAACAGAATTGGAAGATCTTTCTTTATCTTATTTAGATCCAATTGCTTATCATGATATTGCGAGACTTCTTCAAACAAAACAAGATGAGCGAAAAGAATCTGTGGCGAAGATGATGGAAGAAGTTGAAAACTTATTAAAGGAAAATCATTATCAATATCGTATTTTAGGTCGTGCGAAATCTATCTATAGTATTTATAAGAAGATGTTTAAAAAACATAAACGTTTTGATGAACTTTATGATCTTTATGCACTCCGTATTATTTTACAAAATAAACTTGATTGTTATAGTGTTTTAGGATTGATTCATGATCATTATCGTCCAATTCCAGGACGTTTTAAAGATTATATTGCTATGCCTAAACCAAATATGTATCAATCACTTCATACTTCTGTTATTGGCGAAGATGGTAATACTTTTGAAATCCAAATTCGTACTGAAGAAATGGATGAGCTTGCTGAACTTGGGGTTGCTGCTCATTGGCGTTATAAAGAAGGCAAAGGTTATTCTGCCAAAGCAGAACAAAAAGAAATTGGAGAAAAACTTCAATGGTTACGAGAATTTATTTCTTTGTCAGATGATATCAAAGATGGCGATGCCAAAGAATATTATGACTCCATTTCTCGTGATATTTTTGAAGCCAATGTTTATGTTTTAACGCCACAAGGAAAAATTGTTGAACTTCCTAACGGTTCAACACCAGTTGATTTTGCTTATCGTATTCATACAGAAGTAGGACATCATACAGTTGGCGCTATTGTCAATAATGTCATGGTGCCTATCGATACAAAATTAAATACAGGGGATGTTTGTGAAATCAAAACCAACAAACAATCCGCTGGACCAAGTGAAGATTGGTTGAAATTTGTAAGAACCGCAGGAGCTCGTAATAAAATTCGTACTTTCCTCGCTAAAAAAGAAGCTGAAACTAAGAAAGATACGATTGAAGATGGTAAGAAAATCTTAAAAGATGAAATCAAAAAACGTGGACTTGATGAAAAGAAATTCTTGGATCCAGAAACTTATAAAACATATTTAGGTGCTTTTGGAGCAAGAAGTTTAGATGATATTTTCTATTTTATTGGAAAGAAAAATCTTTCAGTAGCGACACTTTTAGAAAAAGTAAATCCAAAGAAAACAGGTTTCTTTGATAACTTATCTAAAATCTTACAAAGAAATAATGAACAAAAAGAAAAATTAGAAAAAACGACATCTAATAATGGAGTTGTTGTTAAAGGTGTTTCAGGATTAAAGATTCAACTTTCCAAATGTTGTAATCCAATTCCTGGAGATCAAATTACTGGTTACGTTTCTCAAGGACAAGGAATCAAAGTTCATCGTGTGGATTGTCCAAATATTAAACAAAAAGAAATTCAAAGCCGTTTAATTGATGTTTATTGGGATTTTGCATCACTTTCTAATTTGAAATTTGATGCTGATTTACAAATTGATGGCTTAGATCGTACAAATTTATTAAATGATATTATTACGGTTTTAGGACAAATGAAAATCAATATTTTAAATATTCATGCGGATGCATCAGATGATGGTAGAGCTTTAATTAAATTAAAGATTGGTGTTGATGATGCTGAACATTTAAATCGTGCAATTGCTAATCTTGAACGTATTCAAGGAATTTATGATATAAAAAGAGTGATACGTTAGAATTATAGCTTTAAGCTATAATTCTTTTTTTTGAGAAAAACTATGAAAGAAGAAAAAGTAATTATTTATTTTGAAGATAAAACAACAAAAACAAAACAAACAAGTTGTTGATGATTTTAAACAAGAGATAAAAAAAGAAACAAAGAGTACATTTCCTAAAGGAAATGGTAGGAAATTTAAAAAATATTTCTTTTAGTTTATATTATAATCATATTATTGATGACAGTCTTACTTTGTGGAGTTATAAGTGGGTTATTTGCTTTCTTTATTTTAGGATTCCTTATTTTTGTAGGAATCCTTTATTATTTATTTAGACATAAAAAATCTATCGCATGGATAGATTTTTTTATAATAAATGAATATTATTTTTTTCACATTCATCGATCATTTCTTGAGGCCAAATACTTGCTTGTACTTCACCAATATGAGCACGATTTAAAAGTAACATACAAAGTCTTGATTGACCAATACCACCACCGATAGTGTAAGGTAATTCTTTATTCACGATGGCTTGATGATATGGAAGATTTAAACGATCTTCACAGTTTTCTTTCTTTAATTGTTCAACTAAAGAATCTTCATCCACACGGATACCCATTGATGAGATTTCTAAGGCACATTGTAATGGTTCGTACCAGAATAACAAGTCACCATTGAGTTTCCAATCATCATAGTCTGGTGCACGTCCATCATGCTTTTGTCCACTTTGTAAAACATTACCGATTTGCATAATAAAGACACACCCGAATTCTTTGCAAATTTTATTTTCTCTTTCTTTAGCTGCTAAATCAGGATATTGATTTTCTAATTCTTGTGCAGTAATGAAATGGACACGATCTGGTAAACGATTAACAACATGAGGGTATTTATACCAAACTTCATGTTCCATATGTTTAATGACTTTAAAAATCTTTTTAACATGATTTTTTAGTGTTGTAATATTACGATCTTCTTTGTTGATTACACGTTCCCAATCCCATTGATCAACATAATACGAATGTAGGTTATCAACTTCTTCATCTTTTCTAATAGCGTTCATATTCGTATAAAGTCCTTCACGAACACAAAAACCATATTTTTTAAGTGCCATTCTTTTCCATTTAGCAAGTGAATGCACAACTTCAATATCATCATTTTCAAAACATTTAATTTTAAAAGAAACAGGTTTTTCTACACCATTTAGATTATCATTTAAACCACTACTTTTTTGAACAAAAAGTGGTGCTGAAATTCTTTCTAACATTAAAGCTCTTCCAAATTCTTTTTGAAATGTATCTCTTATGTATTTAATTGCTTCTTGTGTTTGTCTTAAAGACAACACAGGATCATAATTTTCTGGAATTATGAGATTCATTTTAATTTTTCCCCCTTAATAAATATGTTCTATTTTATCATTTATCTAGATATATGAAAGATAATAATAAAAAATTATAATAGCTATAAAAGTGTTTCAAATGTATTCACTTGTTGTCAATTGCCTTTCTTTTCTGTATAATAAGAAAAAATGAAAAGTAGGTGTAAACATGAGAAATTTAGAACATGTTAAACATGTTATTATAAAAATTGGTTCGACTTCTTTGTGTAATGAAGATGGACAACTAGATAAAGAAAGAATTTTAAAACTCATCCAACAAATAGCTATTTTAAAACGTAAAGGGTTAAAAGTAACACTTGTTTCATCAGGAGCGATTTCTTCAGGAATGGGTGTTTTAAATTTAAGTGAAAAACCTAAAGAAATTTCTAAAAAACAAGCACTTGCGGCTATTGGACAAGCACATTTGATGCAAATTTATGAAGATTTATTTTCATTGTTTCATTTAAAATGTGCACAGATTTTATTAAATCATGATGATTTTGATCATCGTAAACGTTTGATGAATTTAAGCTATGCTTTATCTTCTATTTTAGATTATGATGTGATTCCTATTATTAATGAAAATGATACATTAGCGGTAGATGAAATCAAAGTAGGAGATAATGATACATTATCTGCCTTGCTATTACCTATTGTAGATGCACAATTACTTGTTTTAGTTTCAGATATTGATGGACTTTATAATGATAATCCTCATACCAATTCCAATGCAAAATTATTAAGTGATATTGAACTTGTGGATGATAAAATTATGAACTTTGCGAAAGATTCAAGTAGTCAATTTGGTACAGGTGGGATGGTGACAAAATTACGTGCTGCAAAAATCGTTAATGATTATGGAGGAGATATGGCCATCGTTAATGGCAACAATGAAACAGCTCTTATTGATTTATTAGAAGGAAAACAAATTGGAACATATTTTAGTGGAAAAGCGGGGCGCACTTTAAGTGCTAGAGATCATTGGATCATGTATCGTAGTTCTCCTAAGGGAAAAGTCATTGTTGATGATGGTGCATGTGAGGCTTTAAAAACACATACAAGTTTACTACCTAAAGGAATCAAAGAAGTTGAAGGTTCATTTATGCAAGGTAGTGTCATTGATGTTCTTTCTTTTAAAGGACACTTAATAGCAAGAGGTATTACGAATTATTCAAGTGATGAGTTAAAATTGATTAAAGATCATCATAGTAATGAAATAGAAAGTATTTTACATTATAAAGATTATGATGAAGTGATTCATGCGGACAATCTAGTCATTAATAAGGGGTGAAATTATGATTAGGGAACAACTTAAAGAAGCTAAAAAAGCATGTCGTTTTATGCAAAATGTTAAACCAGAAGTAAAAAATAAAGCTTTAAAAAATAT
>OODU01001421.1_pt1 | contig 23402 bp, 18 predicted proteins | sample 1671171 | NCBI WGS metagenome assembly OODU01 (sample SAMN06348129, study PRJEB24527) | human gut metagenome | biome: human gut; feature: ankylosing spondylitis patient; material: feces | host: Homo sapiens | place: China | collected 2015-10
TTCTGGATGGCATGCTGCAGACTACAGATAAAGGAAAATATAAGATAGCGTCTTTTTCGGATGCTCATATGCATAAACTTTATGAGAAATTTGTATTGGAATATTTCAAGCGACATCATTCTTATTTGTCAGAAGTTAGGGCAGCTCAGGTTAAGTGGAATTTGGCAGAAGGTGAAGAAGAGAATATAATAAGATTTCTGCCTATTATGCAGACCGATGTTTTTCTCAGGTACAAAGAGCAGGTTCTTATCATCGATACTAAATATTATAGTCATACTATGCAGATGCAGTATAACAAAGCAACCCTTTATTCTGGAAATATGTATCAGATTTTTACGTATGTTAAGAACCAGGATGCGATGAATACTGGTAATGTATCTGGTATGCTGCTGTATGCGAAAACGGAAGAGTCTATTACACCGGATTGCAGTTTTGTAATAGGAGGAAACAAGATCAGTGTGAAAACACTGGATTTGAATAAAGAATTTAATTTGATTGCAGCTCAGTTGGATCAAATTGCTGAGGAACATTTCTGCGATTAGAAAGAAGAGGATAGTTGAGGAAAGATAAGAAAGAACTTGTATGGCTATTTAAGGAGTTTAAGGGGACACAATAGTATGATAAAAATACTTTTCATCTGCCACGGCAGGTGACGAAAATAGTGCTGAAAACCTTTGAAAATCAAGGATTTTTTCAAAATCCGACCTGAATTTACGACACTTTTACGACAGATGAAGTCAAGCTATGATAAATATGTTGTGAAAGGGGTCAAATACGATGAAAGAAAAAATTACAGAAAATGGAATTGATTATGTACTGGTTGGAGATTATTATATACCGGATCTGAAACTGCCGGAGGAAAACCGCCCTATTGGAAAATATGGACGTATGCACCGAGAATATCTGAAAGAAAATAATCTGGCGTTATTTAATGATTTGCTGCTGAGTTGCCAGCTCTGGACATATCTTGCAGACATAAATGAGCAAGCATTGGAGCGATTACAGGTGATTATCAGTCAAATGCAAAAAGCTGAATCTGTAACTGAGAAAATGAAGGAAGATAACCAGTGGGAATGGGTTCAGAAAATGAATAGTATTTTCAATCGTGCAGAAGAAATTGTGTTAAGTGAGTTGATATATAAGTAATTGATAATGCAGCCCTTTTGTTACTGTCCTATGGAGCAGGAGGACTGCACAAAATAGTAAAAATAGTAAAAATTCTTCTTTTTTTCGAAAAAAGTAATCTTGACAGTCGCAATAAAAACGGTATAATAATATTAACAGAACCCACCACGCCTCTGATTTTCATGCGCAACCCGGTGGGACTTTTTCATTTATGGTGTATATTCCGGTAACATAGGACCATCTGCACGGGGATTCAGAGCCACTCTCACGGATGAATAGAGCCACCCTCACGGAAGATGAGCCATTCATATAGATTTATCCTATAATGAAGTTGGCACACAATACGTGTGACTATTCATATAGGAGGTTCGATAATTATGGTTGATTATCGAGAAATCGTAAGACTTAATAGCCTTAAGTACACGCAGCGTCAAATCGCTGCAAGCGTGCATAGCTCACGCAACACAATCAGCGAGGTCATAAAACTGGCTGCTGAAAATAACTTATGTTGGCCGTTGGATGACCAACTGACCAATGAAAAGGTTTATGCACTGCTTTATCCTAATAAGTTAGAAGCAGTCAATCCCAGAAAGGAGCCTGATTACAGCTACATACACAAAGAATTAGCAAAGCCAGGTGTAAATCTCACCCTATTATGGACAGAATACTGCTCCGATTGCTATGCATCTAAGCTGACGCCATACATGTACACGCAGTTTTGTGACAAATATCGCAAATGGGCAAGGCTCACAAAAGCCACGATGCGTATCACACATAAACCTGGAGATGCTATGCAGGTCGATTGGGCTGGTACAACCATTCCTTATTACGATCGTGTAACTGGCGAAGCTACAGATTCTTATTTGTTCGCCGCAGTTCTGCCTTGCAGTTGCTATGCATATGTAGAAGCTTGCGACGATATGAAAACAACCAACTGGCTTCTTTGTCATGTACATGCTTATCAGTACTTTGGTGGAGTTACCCGGCTTTTAATTCCGGACAATCTTAAAACAGGTGTTTCTAAGAATACAAGGTACGAGACAATTCTAAACAAAAGTTATGCTGAGATGGCTGAATACTATGAAACAGCAATCGTTCCTGCCAGGGTTCGTGCTCCACAAGACAAAAGTCTTGCTGAAGGAACCGTTAAGTTCGCTACCACATGGATTATTGCAGCCCTTCGGAATCGAAAGTTCTTCTCTTTGGAAGAAGTAAAATCAGCGGTAAAAGAAAAGCTCGATGAGCTTAATAAAACTCCTTTAAAAAAAAGGGAGGGATGCCGCTATTCTGCTTACAAAGAAGAAGAACAATCATTCATGAAGCCGCTCCCTTTAACCCCTTTTGAGCCTGCAGTCTGGTCCACTGCCAAGGTTCCACTTGATTATCTCATAACTGATGGAAAAAACAAATATTCCGTTCCATTTGATTTAATCGGGGAACAGGTAGACATCCGCCTGACTAAGGCTACCGTGGAAGTATTTTTTCATGGTTCTCGTGTTGCTTCACATCCAAGATCAACGACAACCCGTCGTGACCCGGTGATTCAGCCAGAGCATATGCCGACAGAACACCGAAAATATTTATCTTACAATGCCGATGATTTTACGGTATGGGCAATGAGTATAGGCAATAGCACTGCTAAAGTTGTAGAAGCCTTTCTTTCCAGTGGTAGCGAGCCTGAACAAGGCTACAAAGCTTGTGCGAGCCTGACTAAACTTGGTGATCGATACGGTCATAATCGTTTGGAGAATGCTTGCTCTAAAGTATGGGAGCTTACCAGCACGCCATCCATTCGCATCATTAGTTCCATGCTAAAAAATGGACAGGATAAGGTCAGAGCAACAAGTCCCGATGATACAGCTGCCCCTAAAGGCCAGGGTATTACGCGAGGTGCTGCTTACTTTGCGAAAGGAGGGGATCGCTCATGATTAACCAGAGCACGCTCGAACTCCTAAAAGCAATGAAGCTTACAGCAATGGCTAATGAACTCCAACGCCAAATGGAAGATCCTGCCACATATGCTGCACTAGGCTTTGAGGATCGTTTATCGCTTCTTACTGATGCAGAATGGGGCAGACGCCAGGCTAACAAACTGGCCAGATACATCAAAAATGCAACTTTTTCTACACCAAGTGCAAGTATCGAAGGTATTGAATACCATGACGATCGTAAATTGGATAAAGCTGAGATCCTTCGGTATGCGACTTGCCAATACATCATAGACAGTCACCATATCATTCTGAAAGGTGCTTCTGGCAATGGAAAAACTTATCTCGCATGTGCATTAGGTAACGCAGCATGTCGTAAGTTCTATACAGTGAAGTACATTCGCATGCCAGAACTTCTTGACGAATTAAATGTTGCCAAAGGATGCGGTGACCTCAAGAAAACAATCAAAGCCTATCAGAAGGTAGATCTTCTCATTCTCGATGAATGGCTTATCCGTACGTTAACACCGCAGGAATCCTATGACCTTCTTGAGATTGAAGAGTCAAGATGCACCAATAAATCCACCATCTTTTGTACTCAGTATGAACTGGTGGAATGGTATTCACGCATCACTCCAACAGAGGCTGCTGGAAGTCCTATTTCAGAGGCAATCATGGATCGAATCATTCACAACTCATACGAAGTGTTGATTGATGGTAAGGTATCCATGCGTGAGCGTGGCTCTCATCCTCCGTGGGACTGGCTCACTTGGAACGGAATATTCAGGAGTGATTTCCCTTTAGAAAACCTGCTTTTTCTGGTATAATAAAGGTATCAAAACCAATCCCTATCCGTAAATCACTTTTTTACCATGACCATGTAATTTCCAAATGTGTAGGAATCAAAATCATTCTCTGTCACACCGTCCATCAGTGACAATACATAGACCTGCGCATAGCTGTAACAAGTCACCACCTTAACAGCTTCCCATGAACACTCACCTGTTAAAACATCTGTCAACTGAACTATATTTTTCCATTCCCCGTTCACATTGGAATATGCCTGAGACCTGTCATGAACTTCCAACCAGCATTCCGTTGCCAGATCTAATTCCTCATCTCCGAAAGCGCCTACAATCCGGTCTGTCTCTCCCGTGTTATCCAGAATACATTGAAAATATTCCCGGATCCACTCGCCATCCTTCGCATAATCTCTTGCTTCCCTCACCGTTCCCGGCACTGTCAGAATCAACAATGCCAGCAATACGGCCTGATAAATGCTGTTTCGAAACCTGTCTTTTCTGAAAATATGATTCCCCAGCAACACAAACAGCAGCGCATAGGCAATAATATACGGGAACAAATATCTTCCCCACATTTCACTTTTTGCGTGAGCCACCAGTTGTATTCCCATAGCACAGAGCAAAATTATACACAGGCTCACATATCTCCATATATTGCATTTTTCTACCAGCTGGTAACATAAAAGCATCATAAAGATCAGCAATCCCGCTATCACAGTGTTCCATTTCATATTCACAAACAGGCTGTCACTGATCCCATGCAGATATTGATTCAGACCTGTATCCTGATGAAAGCCGGCATAACTGACTTGGTCAACTCCCACACAGAACAAAATCATGTAAACATTAATCACAAATGCTCCTAAAATGCACAGGTATACCGCCAGATTCTCCTTCACCAGCCGGAGCAGCCGTCCTCTTTTACGTGTTCCCAGCCAGGTTTCATCGCATCCATCCCAGTATTCCAGCCAAAGCTTCAACATCGGGAACACCGGCATGAACAAAGTAAAGCTTTCTTTTGCCAATCCGGATAAGATAACCAGAATAACAATAGGGATATTATATACCGGGCTTGTATACCTGCCATGAGCATATTGTGCCGCTATCAGGCAAAGTATCGCTGCGCATAGTAATAATCCGGTACTCTCCTGGTTGGCACTACGATACCAGGGAGTAAACTGCGTTCCCAACATAATTACCATGGGGAAAATAAGGCTTACTGTTCTGCCTGCTTTTACATATCTGGCACTCAGATATAACAGAGCAAATGCTAAAATTCCCTTTACAGCTGTCCATATATTCCATAGCATCAGGTTGCTTCCCATCAAGTAACAAGAGGTTACTCTCTCTATCCAATAGAGCGGACGGAATCGCCAGCTCATATCGTTTTTTATCCATGCCCTTAAGAGATCATGCAGCGACATCCCCTGTGTGAGACTCTGTTCCATACGGAGTAATTCATGATCATCCAAAAAATGATACCCGGACCATATCGTCCGGGCAACACAAAGAATCCCTGCCACAATGATAACTCCAAACAGTATTGCTATCACAACATCCTGCCATACTACCCTGTTCTCTCTTGTTATCCTTTTACTCATTGTTATCCTCATACAGCTTATTCTTTAATATTTAAATCAAATTTCTTCTTATCGTCAACATTAATATCTTTGCCTAACTGCACTTCTATCACACTTACTTTTGTCTCTGCAATCAAGGTATGCTTACAGCCTGCCGGCATAGTCACGACATCTCCGGGGCGTACCATGCGCTGCATGCCGTCTATGATAACACTTCCCATGCCGCTCATGACTGTCCATACTTCATCTCTATGCTCATGACTGTGATAATGGAGGCTGTGGCCGGGCAACAGTTCTACTTTGATCGTCATGCTGTCGTCCTGAACATCCAGTACCGTGAAACTGCCCCAGGACTTCTCTGCGTACATGGCCTGTCCTGCCAGCTTGTCTACATACGGTTTGATCTGTGCACTCTGTTCCTTGTCGGATACCAGAATTCCGTCACCGCTGGCTGCGATAACCATGCTCTTGCATCCCATACACAAAATAGGGATGTTGAGTTCATTTACCACATGCGTATCTTCGCAGGTATCGTTCAGCGTAACATTTCCGACTGTATTGGAGCCCATCGCTTCCGTAAAGGTATTCCATGTTCCAAGATCCTTCCAGGATCCCTGATAACGTAACACCTGAATGCTCTTCTCCTGTTCAACAACCGCATAGTCGAAGCTGATCTTTTTCTGTTCTCCATAATGTGCGTACAGATCTTCATAATCCTTAAAATCCAAAAGTTCATGCGCTTTCTCTAATAAATAACTCAGTCTGAAAGCAAATACTCCACCATTCCACAGAGCACCCTGCTCAAGATATTTCTTAGCAGTCTCTTCATCCGGTTTTTCCTTAAAGGTACTTACCGCACTTACTTCCTCCTTGGATTCCGGAATAATATAACCGTACTTCTCACTGGGATAGGTCGGTTCGATTCCGAGCAGACTCATATTGGCATTCCCTTCTACAGCCAGTTCAGACAATCTCTTAAGTGCTTCAAAATAAGAATCTTCCACATAGGGATCTACCGGACATACGATCACCGGCTCTGTCTCCGCCACGTTCTTCACATCATGAAGATATGACGCTGCCAGGCAGATTGCAGGAAAGGTATCTCTGCGTTCCGGTTCCACACATACATTTACCTTATTCTCTAACTGATTCAGAATCATGCTTACCTGCTTTTTGCCGGTAGCAATGGTGACCTGTGCTTCCGCATCCACGGTAGTGATCTGGCGATATACACGCTGTACCATAGACTCCAACTGTCCATTCTCTCCCTGTAACACTTTAATAAACTGTTTGGATCTCACATTATTGGACAAGGGCCAAAGTCTCTGCCCAGAACCACCTGAAAGTAAAATAATATTCATCTGTTTTCTCTCTTTCTCTCCTAATTTATTGTTCTAGTTTCTAATCCAAGCTGCCCATTTCGCACGATACTCTTCCGCAGTCATTCCCTCATTATCACGAAACATCTCCTGCATGGCAATCATATCACCAATTCCAGACTCTTGTGCTACCTTTTCTATTGGTTTTATGCTAAATCTAAGCAACTCTTTCGCAGCATTGAATCTTCTATTGCTAATATATTCTTCCAAAGATATCCCATAATGTCTTCTGAACTGGCCACTTAAATCACTGACTGGTCCTCCAAATGTATCTTCAATTTCATTCAATACACCTGCATCTGCATATTGGCTGTTTGCATATTCCCGGAGAGCATTTGCCGTTGCTCTTTCTGCCTCTTTCGTAGCTGTATCCCAATCAACAATTTCCTCTATTACCATATTCATTAAATGAATCAGAATTTCTCCGCATTCCAACTCCGCCTGAAGATTACGTTCTTTCTGTTTTGTAAGCAAATCCTTTAATACCTTTTCCCACTTTTCCGAATCTTCAACAGAAAATACATTAATATCTTTATGATACCTCATAAATAAATCATAGTAGGCTCTGGCTGCTTGTCCATTGAAATGTACCCATGCCAGTTCCCACGCATCATTTTGATCACTAATATGTTCAAAATGTTCCATGCAATCAATTAATGCGCAATCACCGTTCTTTACATCATAATGTTTTCCCCTTATATCCAGACCCCCTTTTCCTTTAAGCACTATCAAAAACAAAAAAGAATCCAGATTCTCGCGTACACACCTATGAGGTTGTAAACTTCGCAAATTGCCTACTTCCTGAACATACAATAAGTTCTGCTTGGCAAAACTACTCGGCGTATGCAGGCAACGATCTGACTGTGTTATTTCATCACTTGAAAATAAACTTTCACGTTTAATCATGATTCACCCTCCTGCAAATGTCCTCTCCAATAATTAAGCATTTCACAAATCGTCTGTTCAATGGGAATCTCAGGTTTCCACCCGGTCAATTTTCTAATCTTTGTAATATCCGCTTCAATTATTGGCACATCAACCGGGCGAAGTTTATTTGGATCCGTTTCCACCCGAATCGTAACATCTGACATAGAAATGATCAAATCCAAAATTTCACGTATTTCATGAGCATTACCGCTGCCAATATTATAGGTTTCGCCGGGAATTCCCGCCTGAACCAGCTTAACATATGCTTTTACCACATCGCGTACATCCGTAAAATCTCTTTTTGCTGCAAGGTTGCCTACTTTCATCGCTGGCTTGCGAAGCCCTTTTTCAATCTCAGCTACCTGCTTGCAAAAATCGGACACTACAAACATTGGAGCCTGTCCAGGTCCAATATGGTTAAATGCTCTCACCATCATAAGTTCCATATCGTATGCCTGAGAATATATATTTCCAATCATATTTTGGCAAACTTTTGTTGCAGCATATATATTTGCAGGTCTTATTGGATTCGTCTCTGCAATAGGTGTCTCTCCCGGTTGAATATACCCGTATTCCTCTCCGGAGCCTATAAGTAATACTCTGGGTTTGTAATATAATTCTCTAACAGCATCCATCACATTCAGGCTTCCCTTAATGTTAACATCCACCGTAAGTCCCGGTTTTTTCCACGCAAGGCCCACTGAACTCTGTGCTGCTAAATGAAAAATGTAATCAGGTCTTACCTCAAAAAGCAATGCTGTTACAGCATTCTTATCCATAATGTCTAAATTATACACTTTGGCTGGTAGATCATTCAAAGTTTCATGTGGCAACTTAGTAGCATATGCCTTAATGTCATTTGCTACCAATTCATTTATCAAATATTTTCCGACAAATCCTGCCGCACCTATTACTAATCCATTTTTCATATTTAACTCTCTTACCGAAAAAGGAATTCTATAAGCAGAATCCCTTTCTTATTTCTCACTTATGCAGTTGCTCTTTACTGCTGTGCAGCCTTCATTGCTTTTTCCTGCTTAGCAAGCGCTCTGTCATGTTTTGCCATAATCTCTACCAATTCTGCGTAAGTAGTCTTCTGAGGATTCCATCCAAGCACTGTTTTAGCCTTGGTAGGATCACCCCACAGATTATCTACATCGGTAGGACGGAACCATTCGGGATTTACACATACTAACATTTTGCCGGTAGCCTTGTCGTATCCCTTCTCATCTACGCCGGTACCTTCCCAACGGATATCAATGCCGTTTGCCTTAAATGCACGTTCAGTAAAATCTCTTACCGTATGCTGTTCTCCGGTCGCAATAACGAAATCTTCCGGTGTTTCATGCTGTAAAATCATCCACATACACTCTACATAATCCTTAGCATAGCCCCAGTCACGAAGAGAATCCATATTGCCCAGTTCCAGATGATCCTGTAAGCCTTCTGCAATACGTCCTGCTGCCAGAGTAATCTTTCTGGTAACAAAGTTCTCACCACGTCTCTCTGACTCATGGTTAAATAAGATACCGTTTACAGCGAACATGCCGTAAGCTTCACGATACTCCTTGATGATCCAGAAACCATACTGTTTTGCTACAGCGTACGGACTGTAAGGGTGGAAAGGAGTAGTCTCGCGCTGAGGTACTTCTTCTACTTTACCATACAATTCGGAAGTAGATGCCTGATAAATCTTAGTCTGCTTAGCAAGGCCAAGGATTCTGACAGCCTCCAGAATTCTCAATACACCAATAGCATCCACATCGCCTGAGTACTCAGGTACGTCGAAAGATACCTGTACATGAGACTGTGCTGCCAGATTGTAGATCTCATCCGGACATACTTTTGCAATAATATTTGTAATGGAGGAGGTATCAGACAGATCTCCATCATGTAATGTAATTGCGTGCTTCGCAATCAGATGGTCGATTCTTGCGGTATTGGAAATAGAGGCACGACGAGTAATACCGTGTACTTCATATCCCTTCTCTAACAGAAACTCTGCTAAATAAGATCCATCCTGTCCTGTAATTCCTGTAATAAGTGCTTTCTTCATTCTATAAATTCCTTTCTCACATTTTTGAGTGTATCTCTTTTAAATCACTGATAATGCCTGCAGATATGACTAGTATATAACATATCCCTTGATATTTCAATACAGCTTAATTTAATTTTAATCACAATTCCATCATTTCATTCATAATTCCCTAGTTGCTCTATTCCTCTTATCAAGAATTCTTCACAATACTTTTCCATCTATGTATCAACCAGCAATTTTTTCAACTCATTACGCCATAACATCTGGCATCATGCATTCTCTTTTTCTTCCGTTCTATCACTTATTATGTACCTCGGGCGCTGTTTAACTTCCATATATATCTTTCCTATATATTCTCCCAGTACCCCCAGACATATTAATTGAACTCCGCCAATAAAACAAATAACACTTGTCGTACTGGCCCATCCTGCTACCGTGTTTCCCAACAGTGCCATTATAATAGACCAGATAACTCCCACAAAACTAAGAATTGCAATCGCACATCCCAATCCGGTTATCATGTGTATGGGCTTTACGCTCAAACTGGTAATACCATCAAAAGCAAGTGCTAGCATTTTTTTAAGTGGATAATGACTTTCTCCGGCAATACGTTCATGTCTTTCATAATAAACCGATGTGCTTTTAAATCCTACTAGTGGAAACATTCCCCGTAAAAACAGATTGACTTCTTTAAAATCAGCAAATTCCTGTAGTACTCTGGAAGAAACCAATCTATAATCGGCGTGGTTAAATACTACTTCTGCTCCCATCCAATTGAGTAATTTATAAAATCCTTCCGCAGTTGCTTTCTTAAAAATTGTATCTGTATCTCTTTTACTTCTCACGCCATATACGATTTCACACCCATCTTTATATGCCGCAATCATTTCATCCATCGCATTTATATCATCTTGCCCGTCACAGTCTATTGAAATTGTAATATCACAACAATCCTTTGCTTCCATCAATCCTGCAAGTACAGCATTCTGATGTCCTCTGTTGCGGCTTTGACTTATTCCCTTATAATGAACATCCTGTTTCGCCAAATCGCAAATAATTTGCCATGTTGTATCCTTACTTCCATCGTTTACAAATAAAATCCGACTATTATCAGAGATGCTGTGATTGCAAATCAGTTCCTGCACCTTATTTAAAAACAAAGAACTTGTTATCGGTAACACTTTTTCCTCGTTGTAGCAAGGTATTACTATATATAGTACCGGTGTCATATTCATCTTTTCTGTCCTTTCTATGGTATATAGGTATATAATTGTGGATTTATTTATTAAGGCTGTTTTTCCTGTTTCTATATTCCATATAAGTCATTACGGCTACTACGAGCAGATTAATCAATATAGCAAGATAAAACAATTTCATTATTATATTGCAAACATTGACAAGCACATTCTTGTAAATAATTTCTATATTATTGTATCCTTCATTAATACTAATATAGACTTGCATATTATCTATTGTAGGTGTAATTTCCTCTCCATTTACATAATAGTGATAATTAGCATTAGGATATAGTAAGAATGAAACTATAGAATCTTTTGGTGCATTTACTGTCGCCGCAAAGTAAGTTGCATCGTCCGTTTTAAAATTAGTCACCGCTTCTGATGAAAAATCAGGTGAATAAAAATAGCCATTATCCCATGAGTCATTCTGATCCTCTACGTACATATTTCCGGCTAGATAAGTCGGAACATATTTTTTGAGCACTAATATTCTATTTGTATTATTTAAATAATTATTACTATTATCCCAATCAACAATAATATCTAGTATATCTCTATTTTTCTCAATTGCCTCATTATCTAAAATCAAAAAATCAGCCCTTGTATTAAGCATGTATTGCCAATCCATTTGGTCAAACCACCAAAACCGCTTTGTATACTCTTGCGGTGAACATAATTGGATTTCATATCCCATATAATTAGCTAAATTAAGCTTTGACACATTGAACCATGCGTAATTGCCCAGAATATATTCCGGTACACTCGTCTTTGTATCAAATGCAGCATAATTATATCTCTCTTTTTCACCACATAACATCAAAATGTATTCATCCAGTGCATCTATCTTGTCGTCATCAAATACAAGACTCTGTTCCTTTACCATGCTCTCCGTACTATCTATACTACTCGAATTATAAAAATGAATAAATCCGGGTTGCAAAATAAGTATACACGATAAAGCAATCGATGATACGCTCTTTAAGCCATACATATAAATGCAGTAAAGAACTCCTGCCATCAGCAGTAATTCTATTATCAATCTATTCACAAAGAATGTTTTTAAAATAAAATCCGTATTGATTATCATGATTGCAAATGATATACCTACGAAAATCATTGCTGTATATTTAATTCTTTTTTCCCCTTTTAAATCCGGAATACTTTCCATACATACTGTCAACATCAAATACATTATTGGCATTGTTATCATTAAATATCTCAATGGCAAATGCATGCTTCCGAATACTGGCACAAAGGTATAGAACCACAATACAAATGGTGTTTCTGTTCCCATTGCAATCAAAACCACTAAAACATTAATTATTAAACATATTTTAAGAAGAACTGTTTTCTTATCTTTTTTTTCAAATAACCTATACTTAAAGAAGCAGAAAACTATAAAACTCCAAAATAATCCTATTGTTATTAATTCTATCTGCTCTATTGTATTAAATTTACAAAATGATGATAGTACAATGCTTCTTAAGTCTCTTACATCTAATTTGTAATATAAAGTATCTCGCAATGAAGATGATGCATTTTTAACCACATTCTTCATATATAGCAGTAGCTGCAGACAATACGGCAGACTGATTATTGCTCCCAATGCAAATGACAAAGTTCCTTTTATACAACTTTCTTTCCATGAAGTATAAGGATTATAATATATTCCATATACTAACGTAATCACCCATATAACTACAGCTAATACAACCGCTGTGGTTATATATCCACTTGTAAAACATAAGACATAGGGAAACGCAAATAAGAGTACTTGATTATATTTTTTTTGTAAAAAAACCAATTCAAGATATAATACTGGACAAAATAACGTCACAACCAAATAATGTGGTAAATACCATGCCTCATATAACGCCATTGTTATCATCGCACATGAAAAAAGTATGGCAATATTACTTTTCACATTAAAGAATCTCTGTAATAGTCTTATGGAAAAATATATCATAAAACACATTTGACAAAAGTAAAGAGCCAAGTATACTAATCTGGCTTCTGCCACATATTGTGAAATAAAAGCCGCAATAATATATGGTAAATACATATTAGGCATATTAGAACGAGAAAAAAATTCTGTAGCTCCATTAAATGTAGTTGTATCCACCCCACCTAAAAAACCATTTTTTAAATAGTTTGCTGTTTTAATCATTCCAGGATAACATTGCTTTAAGTCATCCCCAAATTTTTGAAATGTAACAACATCAGACCATAATCCTTGTCCTATGAAAATGGCAAATACTAATACACTAAATATAAGAGAAACTATTAAGCTTCTCTTTTTCCCTAAAATTATCTCTTTTTCCATATCTGTTCTCCTATTCTCATATTCCCCATATAATAATCAAATATTTCTTTATCCTCAAAAGCTATTTCTCCCAATTGGACTTCTATAATCTGCAAGTCGCTTTCCGCATATATAGTATGTTTGCTCTCCCTAGGCAGCCTTACTATGTCTCCCACTGTTACTACTATTTTTCCTCCATCAACGATTGCCACTCCATTACCTTTTATTATCGTCCATATCTCATCTCTATGTCTGTGACTATGATAGTTCAAGCTGTGTCCCTTTAGTAATGTTACCCTAACCGTCAAACTATTTTTTTGAACGTCTAGCATTAAAAAACTTCCCCATGTTCTCTCTGCATACATTACCTGTTGTGACATTTTTTCTACATATGGTTTGATATTTACACTTTCTTCCACATCAGATACCAAAATTCCTGCGGCGCTTGCTGCAATAACCATATTTTCACAGCCAACACATACTATTGGTATACGTAGTTCATTTATAACACGTGTATTTTTACTTGTTTGATCAACTATTGCATATTCATCATCAACCCTACTTTGTGAAAACGACTTCCAATTTCCTAAATCATCCCATTTTCCATTATATCTAACTATCTCAATGTTATTTTCTTTTTCAGCTATCTCTCTAGCAAAGCTTGCCTTATTTAACGTTTTATACATACCACATAAATCATCATAGGTTTTATATCCTAATACATATTGCGATTTTTCCAAGACATATCCCAACTTAAATGAATAAACCCCTCCACTCCACAATGCTCCTTGTTCAATATATTTTTTAGCCTGCAATACCGTTGGTTTTTCATGATACCATAATGCCTTGGATTTTTCTTTTATATCCTTAGGTAAAACATACGCAAATTGATTACTTGGATAGTCTGGAGAAATTCCCAGCAATGCCATGTCTGCTCCTGCTAAGACACATTTTTCCAACTTCTCAAACATATTGAAAAATTCTAACGGAGCATCAATATCAATGGGACATACAATAATACATTCCGACAATCCAACATTTAAAACATTATGTAAATATGACAGTGCAAGACTAACTGCTGGAAATGTGTCCTTTTGATCAGGTTCTACACAATAATCCACTTTTTCATTCAAAATATTCTTCAACATACTTTCTTTTGTTGTATTTGTGGTTATCAATATTTGAGAATTGGGATTACTCTTTCTAATTTGCTCAAAAACATGTACAACCATTGTTCCCTGGCTGCCATTCTTATCTTTATATGCCTTAAAAAATTGCTTAGCACGAACCATATTAGATAAAGGCCACAGTCTTTTACCGCTACCTCCCGCTAACAATATTACATACATTTTATTTTCCTACTCTTTAAAGCCATGTGAACTCTTACAGTCTCTTATTTAATGCCACCTGTATTCTCTTTTCAACTCCATAATGAATTATAGCAGATACAACTACAGTGGAAACTATCCCTACTAAAACAATAATATAAGCATTAGTTGTAAGATATATTTTTATGTAATACATAACTAACAGTCCAATATTTAACTGTAGCAAATAGAAAAGAAAACTAATTTCACTTATAAATCCTATTATTTTATTGGGTTCCACAATCCATTTTACATTCTTATTGAACATTAATTTAAATCCACACCATATAAACGCTGCAAATATATATGTATATATAGAAGCATATGCCGTTTCCGTCGTATATACATTTTTAATCAAAAAATACAAATTTTCATAACTAAGGAAGAATAAAATTGCCGCCAGTATATATGTTTTCCATTTATTATTCTGTGTCACCTCATAAAGTGCAGCTCCAAAGAAAATCATCGGAATATATTTAATAAAATATATAATATAGTTGATTTCTGCCGAATAATGAACTATATGCCGAAAACAAATGGCAGTAATGATAAAGTCCACAATAAATATACTCCGAAAATCAAACTTTTTTATATGAATTGAAATAATATCAAAAATAAATTCTACACTTAATGTCCACAATACTCCTATGATCGCATTCAATCGAAAAAAAGGATATAACAATGTTGCGTTAAAAAAATAGTCTTCAAACGAGTATTTAATACCTTGGGATAAATAAGCACTAACTGCAACACATATTACTGATATAAATAAGCCTGGATATATTCTTGCTAATCTTTTTTTGATGAATTCTTTCCCCGTATATTTTTCACGAGTCATTGCCGTCAAATAACCTGCCAACCAGAAAAAAAGCACCACACCTATGGCCGCTGTAGAGGTCTGAAATCTCTGTCCCAACCATAAATCGAACTTATCCATTACATGTGTCCCTACCGGAATCCATGGTAAATTCGATTCATTTTTTTCCGATATTACACTTGGAAGACTCGGCGCATAAGTCGCAACACTAACAAAATGGCCATAGGCAACTGCCAATACTGCTGTAGCTCTTATCCAATCTAAGTAATGTAATTTTTTCAAGTCTAATTTCCTTTCTCGGTCCACTCACAGCAAATCCGGCACACACCTTGTTCTAATTGTTCTGAATCAATTTTAAAGAAAAGTACTCTCTGAAGATCATCATATACTTCACCTTCTTTTGAAGTCAACGCTACATTAAGCATATATGTTCCGCTTAACAAAATGCAATTCGTTATATCTATACTGATTTCTCCTGTTGATGTTAGCATTAATGGGTCATTACCATTATTGACATCACTATTGGTGGCATAACAAAGTACCCCATCCTGTCGGGTAATAGCAAAACTCATAATTGCTGGTTCTCCGTTAAAAGCACTCTCATATATTGCCTTGATTGTAAAATCATTTCCAATCCCCATGATTTCCTGCGGTTTCCCATTCGTATCCTCTAACCATACTTTCTTGAATTTCGCTTTTCCATTACCATTACGTATGGTTAATTTGTTAAAAATAACCGATGCATCTTCCTCGTCATCTTGAGAGTTCTTTCTGGCCAGTTCTCTGATACGGGCGAGTCTTTTTTCTTCCATTGCATCCTGATAATGTATACTTACCTCTTTAGTCGGCCCTATTTCTTTTACTTTTCCCTCTTCCAACCATACCGCTTTGTCACATATTTCCTCTATTTGCCCCATGGAATGAGATACAAGTATAATGGTTGTGCCAGCTTCCTTTATCTCGCATATTTTATTCATACACTTTTTCTGAAAACTCACATCTCCCACTGCCAGTATTTCATCTATCAATAGAATATCCGCATTTACATTGATTGCTACTGAAAAAGCCAAACGCATGTACATTCCAGAAGAATATGTCCGAACCGGATTATCTATAAATTCCTCGAGTTCGGAAAACTGAATAATATCGTTTAATTTCTCATTTATTTCTTTCTTTTTCAACCCAAAAATAGCAGCATTCGTATATATATTTTCCCTTCCACTCATATCTGGGTGAAAACCTGCCCCCAGTTCCAATAAACTGGATACCCTGCCATCCGTTTCTATTGTTCCTTCATCAGGAAAAATAATTTTTGTAAGAAGCTTAAGCGTCGTACTTTTTCCGCACCCATTGCCGCCGATCAAACCAACTGCTTCTCCTTTTTTTACGTCAAAAGAAATTCCATTAAGAATCTGTCTTTCTTCATATGCCTTCCTGTTTCTATTAATCATTCGTTCTTTAAGTGTATTTCCCTTATCATAATAGATTTTGAAAGACTTTTTCACATTCTTTACTTGTATAGCATATCCATTTTCCATTTATAATTCCTCTGCAAACTTTTTCTGTGAAAAAGCAAAAAAAAGGTTTCCAAGTACTAATAATATTAATGAAATTATTAATACAGGCAGTATTTCTAATAAGTCCGGTGCTTCTTTATAATATAATATGGTTCGATAACTTCTAATAATAGGGGTTATGGGATTAAGTTCAAATATTCCCATATATTGTTCGGGCACCATTGTCTCGGGATACATAATAGGCGTTAAATACATCCATGCCATTGTAATAATACCTAAAATATATTCCAAGTCCCGGAAAAAGACAGTCAATGCCGAAGTTATCAAAGTAATAGCTAAAGCAATGATATATTCAACCAACATAACAGGAATTAGAAAAATTAATTTTCCCCATGCAATGCCTCTCCCTGAAACAATTAAGGCTCCAAAGACAACAACAAAACTCAAAATCATGTTTATAAAACTGCTTGTTACAAAGGAGATCGGTAATATTTGTCTTGGAAAATATATCTTTTTTACTAAATCTTGTCGATTCAGCACTGCCCTTGCTCCACCTGACACCGAAGTACTAAAAAACAGCCACGGAACAAAGGCTACAAACAGAAAGAGATAATAATCTTCAATATCTGTTTTCATAATAGCCGAGAACACAAAGGTGTACACTACTAACTGAAGCAACGGATTTAAAAAAGTCCAGAAAAAACCTAATACCGATCCTTTATATCTTCCTCTGAGATCCTGCCGAACCAAACTAATTAGCATTTCACGATAACTATATATTTCCCTTAATGTTTTCAATTTTCACTCCTATCAAAAGTTCAATTTGAGTTCCTGAAGTCCCAGTACCTTTTTAACAGCAGAGTTGTCTAAAAGAGTACAGTTAGCACGCTTTTCTGTAAAAATCTTTGTATCTCCTTCCATTGTTATCGGAATTATCAAATTTCTATCACAATGGAATTTATCTGCTATCTTAATTCCAATATCGTACTTTGACAAAACCTCGTCTCCCGCTATATTAAGTATCTTTGGCATCTCATCCGTGTACTTTTCCATAAGCGCCACCAATGTAGATACTGCGGTTCCAAAATCCAAAGCCGTCTTGTAATTATCTTTAAACATTTCTATCATCTTACCGGCCTGAATAGTTTCCACAATCACATCATAGAAATGTTGTTTTCCCGGCAAGATGCTGGGACCTATCATAAAAGGAAAACGAACCACATTATAGCCATATCCAACTACCAACTGTTCTGCAACCATTTTGTGCTTCCCATATGCATTTATCGGCTTCTTTTCTGCATCTTCTTTGAAGAATACTCCCATTTCTCCCGGCTTGTACACCATTTCCGTGGAGGAATAAAACAGGCATCTGACATTCTCCACTGTATTCAGAAAATCTGACAAAGCGGTAATATTGATATTCCAAGCCAAGTGTGGATTTGCAAGTACTAAATCAGGATGATGATATGCCGCCAGATATATCACTTTCATCGGCTCATATACCATCATTTTCTGGTTAAGTGCTACTAAATCTTCATGACAGGTAATATCACATGCTGTCCATTCTATTCTGTCTGTATTTATTTGACCATCTACATTCCTATCTGCTGCCAATATTTTCTCATTTGTTTTCTCAAGAATTTCACGAATTGCATATGATCCGACAAATCCACTTGCTCCAACTATTAAATACATATTATCCCTCCTGTAATTTTTCCATTATTTCATTGTATTTTTTAAGTTTTCTCTGGAAAATAATATACACAAGCTTACCTATGCCAAACCGGTTTTGCATATGGCTGGAGAGTTTTCTCCAAAATCTAACACTAAGTGACTGTGTCAACGGCATCATTAGCAGGAATTCTTTTCTTCCTCTCTGTTGTTCAATCAATCCCTCTGTGCCAAGTCCTGTACTTGGCAAATCGTATTTTACCAACCCACGTATAAATCTTATCTGACGATCCTCATTAAGTATTGTCGCAGTTCCCGGTTTTATCTTATAGCACCATACATCTGTCATTCGTTTTGAAAACGCTATTTTTTTGCCATATCGAATCCAGAGTAATGCAACATATGCAACATATTCTTTTCCATCAAGACATCCAAGCATATAGTCCGGAAGATAGTCTTCTGCTTCTGTCTTAAATAGAAACTGGCCTGAAACTGGCATATTGTGTGGATGTGTTTGCTGATACACCCGAGCAAGTGTCAAGCGATCAAACATGTATGTCCTTCGCATACGTTCATCGTCCTCCGAAAGCAGTCCTGCATATGCTGCGACTGCTTCCTGATCATCCTCAATCGTCCTAATCAAAGTGGTTATATGGTCATAAAACCACTTTTCATTTTCATAAGTATTAACGAAATACGCATGAGGTACTTGTTCCTGTATCTTTCTTATAGCCTGTCCGTCTGTAAGCATTCGGGAACCTTTTTCATCAAACAGCTGCATATTTACAACGAATATGCTTACCGGAACCTTTTTTGCATACTCTTCTACATCCTTCTTAATAGTTTCGTCACATGCAATACCCAATACGATATTTCTGTAATATTGATTTCTTATATTTTGAATCGTCCTCTCAATTTCTTCTTCAATCTTATCCTTCTTTTGTGTATTCAGTACTTTTGTCACAAGAACTGTTTGTTCATCATTAACTGCAAAAAGATCTTTTTCTATGGTTTTAAATCTTCCATAATGGTTTTTTGTTACATCTAGCAGACCCTTTTCCATACAAAACTTATCTATAAATGTCTTTTGAGCTTTCTTAGCCATTTGCAGAGCCTCTTCCTTATGCTCCACAATCCATTGATACTTTTCCATTATTTGCTCAAAAGTATCCTTGGGATTCTTTTTGTTGTAAGTAACATACAACACCGAATCACCAAAATATTCTTCCATAAAGACATTATTATCGGATATGATTACTGCGCCTGCTGCACACGCCTCATAAGCCCGGTTCGTCACTGCGCCTGCTCTTCTGTGTACATCTGATGAAATGACCAAACAAATTCCACATGAATGAATTTCTTTTAAAATAGAGAATCCATCAAAGGGGATTGGATGCTGATAACAATCATATCCTTCCCACGGGCGTATTCCTCCCCATGACTCTACAACATCTGGACCGTAAAATTTAACTTTTCCGGTCTTGTCCAACAATTCAAACAGTCCTGCATGTCGATTATTATCTCCAAGAGCCTTCTCCCAGTTCATTCCGCAATAGAACATCTTAGGATCATCTAGGTTAGGTTCTAATGCCGCACTCTTAGGAAATGATCCTACAAATGTAGAAGCATTTTCTAATGTTCGAGGTTTATTAATCAACATACTTCTAAGATGATTAGACATACCACCGAAATCATAGATCAGATAATCGTCATTCATAATATAATTATCTATTACTTTACTTTCATAAAAGGCCGTATTAAGCGGTATTTCAGGTGGATTCCACAACAGATGATAGTAATAACTATCTACTGTTTTATTGGATTCGTAATGTGTCGTCATTACATAATCAAGGTTTTTTCCTTCGACAAATTCATCCGTTTCCAACTGTTCATCATCCAGGATTTTTCCAAAATCAGATAACATGTAGCAATCGAAATTTATATTTTCTGCCGCTTTTTGAGTTCTTGCAAGGAGTTCTGTCTCCGCAGTATCTGTGCCGGGCCATGGATATACAATTCCGAACGCATATTTTTCTCTCGGTGTAATAGGTAAATAATGAATTTCATCTTCAATGACAACTTTTCTTACTGCTTCATATACATTTTTTTCATCGTACTGTGTCAGGAAATCGGATAAATATACAATGCCGTAAAAAGCTGTTTCCAAAGTGATTTTATCCCACAATTCACCAATTTCGTTTTTAAATTCTTTGCTTCCTGCCTTTAATTCCTCTACAATCGTTTTGTTTTGAGGAATTTGTTCACCGTAGTAAAGTTCCAAAATAGCACAAGCATAGTATCTGTTCTTTAACTTTAATGTTTCAAAAAACTCATCGACTTCCTGCCGTGAAAATTTATCCAACGGAGCCAGATATTTATATCCAAACTTTTTCCAAAAAGAGTTCTCCTGTTGCTCTTTCCTATCTATTAATTGTATTATTGAAGCACTCAATTTGTCCGAACAGATTTCCTCTATCACTGTATAAAGTGCTGCATTCATCCCGTTACTGGTGTTCTTAAGCATTTTTCTATCTCCATCCCTTATTTATATATATCTTTACTTCCATCTTCTTTTTCTACACATATATCATACATTGATACCATTACAGTATCCTCCAGGAAAGTAAACGTATGCTTTTGATACGGTTCTACCATAAACATGTCATTTTGATTCAGAATATACTCTTCTTTCTCTTTGTCCGTTTCAATCAGCAGTTTAATACTTCCACTCACAATATAAAATACTTCTCTGCTAACTTTATGATAATGTCCGCCTCTCGTGGAACCTTCATTTGATACCAACACATTAATCTGATTCCATCCCTCATGTACTAATTGTACTAACAATCCCGTTTCATTTGAAAACTTAAAATCTGGCTCCATCATTTTAATTAACATAGCTGTTTCCTCCCTTTTGTTCTTTTATAAGTCATTATATTTTTGTATTATTTTTTGTTTCTGAAAGTATAATAATATCATTAAAATGTGTCCCGGAATATATCTCGCTATACTTTGAGGGTATAGTTCCAAATATCCGGTCACAATCCACCGCATCGGTATTTTACCATAATACTTTGACAGTATCTGCATTGCCTCTTTTATGTGCCTCTTTTGCATTGTTGATGTTTTTGTTTCTTCATACATTCTGGTGCAACCTATATATTCTTTTATAAAGCCAAAAGAATACTTTGTTGCCAGCCGCATCCAGTATTCATAATCCAGACACATCCGCAGATCACTATCAATCGGTCCCACCTCTAGATAGGCTTCTTTACTGAACATAACACTTGGTTGACTGATATAACATCGTTTTCCTAAATTTGCATGGCTAAATGGTTCTACCGGGTACTCTCCTATTTGTTTTTCATTTTCATTGATAAAATGAGAAAGTCCATAACAAACCTGATACTCATTTTTTTCCGCAAAAGATATTATTTTTTGAACAGCAAACACATCCTCATAGATATCATCCGAATTTAACCACATATAATAGTCGCAGTCCTTTAATGCATTTATTCCTTTATTAATGGCATCTGCCTGCCCTTTATCCGGCTCCGAACACCAGAATGTCAATTGCTTTTCATATTTTTTTATTATAGATAGACTTTCATCCTTAGATCCTCCATCTATAACAGCAATCTGCATATCCACATTTTTACTATTTTCAAGTACACTTAAAATAGCTTTCTCCAAAAATCTGCCCTGATTATAACTCGGAATAACAATTCCTACTTTTTTTCCCATTTCAACCCCTATTCCTAAATCTTTTCTCAAATAGGTTTATCGTATCATATGTCTGCAAGTATTGTAAACAATAATTATTGTCTTTTTTTACTCACCGCATACAACCTGTATCATTCTCAATCCACATTCTTCCCATTTGAAAGGCACATAGATCCCCAACATTTTCTTATTTTTTTCATACAGATCCTGAGCCACCTGTAATGTCTCATCAGGGCTGATTTTAAACTTCTTTGAGCACTCTGCCTGCAGCTCCGCCAGGTTGAAAAGAAGCGGTGCTCTTTTTTTAGTAATATTCTTAACTATAGATTTAACTTTTGCCTGTTTGCCGTTTAATTCTTCAATTAAAGCGAGTGCATCTTTTTCCTCTTTGAAGCCGTTTTCCTTGTATAAAAGCGGTGATTCAAAGTACCTTGAGCCTTCTACAGCCTTCCACTCTGCCTCTACACCGGCATCCGTAAACCTGCCGATTACCCTGTAAAACGGAGTCTCCTTAAAGTTTCTGATTTCGCGCTCACGGATTACTACCATTCCAAGCACACAGGTCATCACTCGTCCGACCGCGATTGCCGTGTACGAGCGTGTACCCGCTGCATCGTTTAGCAGATTGCCGTATTTGACCGACATGACACGCGAAAAGTTGATGCCCATCGCATAGTCCTCGATGGTACGCATGATGCCGCTCTTTCCGAGGTTTGCATACGCACTCATCGGCTTTGCCTCTTTTATGCCTCTTAGGATTTCCTCCTCGGTCTGCGAATCTATCCAGACTCGAAGCTCCTCCATGCCTTCCCTGACACCACCAAAGTTTCTGATATTCTCCTCGATGGTCTGTCCTTCTTTTCCGGCATCACCTGCCCAGTAAACTCTGTCAATGTCCTCTCTCTGCAAAAGAGCGTGCACAATATTGTACTGCTTGCGCACGCTGTCTATCACATCATATTTATATTCCTTTGGCAGAAACGGCAG
>OODU01001434.1_pt1 | contig 23308 bp, 15 predicted proteins | sample 1671171 | NCBI WGS metagenome assembly OODU01 (sample SAMN06348129, study PRJEB24527) | human gut metagenome | biome: human gut; feature: ankylosing spondylitis patient; material: feces | host: Homo sapiens | place: China | collected 2015-10
TAAGAATGCAATCATAACAGCTGCGAGACTAAAAAAAATCCTGAAAGAAAAAGGATATGACTTCTATATTGATTCTCCGACGAACCAGATCTTTGTTGAGATGGAAGATGAGAAGCTGAAAGAACTTGAGAAGAATGTCAGAGTCAGTTTCTGGGAGAAGACGGATGAGAAGCATACGGTGGTGAGATTGGCCACGAGCTGGGCGACAGATATGGGGAAGGTTGAGAAGCTGAGGGAGTATTTATAAAAAAGTAAGAATATAAATAATAGTAAGTGCAGATAATATATAGAATCCTATAAAATGAGAATCATTATCAAATAGAAATATTGCGTTTTGTAAAGAAACTTGATAGAATACATATAGTTAGAGAAAACTAACTGTGTGAATAAATCATGTATACTCCTTTGTCTGTAATACCTGAACACAGGCGAGGGAGTCCTCAGAAAGGATGGACAACTATGAATTATCTGGAAATTGAAAAAGTAATTGGAAGAGAAATTATCGACTCACGCGGAAATCCAACGGTTGAGGCAGAAGTGCATCTTGTAGATGGAACTGTAGCAAGAGGTGCGGCTCCAAGTGGTGCTTCTACCGGAGAATTTGAGGCACTTGAACTTCGTGATGGAGACAAGTCAAGATTCGGTGGAAAAGGTGTTTCCCGTGCGGTAGAAAATATTAATACAACAATCAACAGTGCATTAGTTGGAATGGATGCAGGCGACACTTATGCAATTGATCAGGCTATGATCCAGGCAGATGGAACAAAAGATAAATCGAATCTTGGCGCAAATGCAATTCTTGCGGTTTCAATCGCATGTGCAAGAGCGGCAGCAGATGCACTTGAGATTCCGTTGTACCGTTTTCTTGGTGGAGTGAATGGAAACAGACTTCCTGTTCCAATGATGAACATTGTAAATGGCGGGTGTCATGCACTTTCTTCCGGACTGGATGTGCAGGAGTTCATGATCATGCCGGTGGGGGCGCCGTCTTTTAAAGAATGCATCCGCTGGTGTACAGAAGTATTCCATGCACTTGCAGGAATCTTGAAAGACAGAGGACTTGCAACATCTGTAGGTGATGAGGGTGGATTTGCCCCGGCGCTGAAATCAGACGAAGAAGCAATCGAGACAATTCTTGAGGCTGTGAAGATGGCCGGATATGAGCCGGGAAAAGACTTCAAGATTGCGATGGATGCGGCATCTTCAGAATGGAAGACAGGGACGATTGGAGAGTATAAACTTCCAAAGGCAGGAACAGTCTATACTTCAGAACAGCTCATTGACCACTGGAAGAAACTGGTAGAGAAATATCCGATCATCTCAATCGAAGATGCACTTGATGAGGAAGACTGGGAAGGCTGGAAAAAGCTGACAGCAGAGCTGGGAGATAAAGTTCAGCTGGTTGGAGATGATCTTTTTGTCACAAACACAGAGAGACTGGCGAAAGGAATTAAGCTTGGATGCGGAAATTCTATTCTGATCAAACTGAATCAGATCGGATCTGTATCTGAGACTCTTGAAGCAATCAAGATGGCACACAAAGCAGATTACACAGCAATTTCTTCCCACCGTTCCGGTGAGACAGAGGACACAACGATTGCAGATCTTGCAGTAGCGCTGAATACCTGCCAGATCAAGACCGGAGCGCCGAGCCGTTCGGAGCGTGTAGCGAAATATAATCAGTTACTGCGCATTGAGGAAGAACTTGGAACAAGCGCAGTATATCCGGGAAATGATGCGTTTAATGTGAAATAACATCAGTAAAATAACCTGACAGTCAGGAAAATCCATGCATTTTATAATCCCAGTGGGATGAAATGCATGGATTTTTGTGTATATATTTCTTTGATTTTCATCTAGATTTTTTTATCTATATGTCATACAATAGAAATGTACTTGCCGTCAGGCAACATAATATTTAAAAATATTTGGAGGATTTCATTATGAAGAAACCGGTTCTGGTCATTATGGCAGCAGGAATGGGAAGCAGATATGGCGGGCTGAAGCAGATTGACCCGGTAGATCAGGAAGGACATATTATTATGGATTTCTCGATCTTTGATGCAAAACGCGCAGGATTTGAGAAAGTCGTATTTATTATTAAGAAAGAAAATGAAGCAGATTTTAAAGAAGCTGTTGGAAAGAGAATTGAGAAGATCATGGATGTAGCATATGTATTCCAGGATCTGAACAATCTCCCAGAAGGTTACGAAGTTCCGGAAGGACGTGTAAAGCCTTGGGGAACAGCACATGCTGTTTTAAGTGCGATCGATGAGGTGGATGGACCATTTGCAGTAATCAACGCGGACGATTATTACGGACGCCATGCATTTGAGACAATCTATGAATTCCTTACAACACATGAAGATGATGATAAGTACCGTTATACAATGGTAGGTTATCGTCTGAAGAATACAGTTACAGATAACGGACATGTTGCTCGTGGCGTATGTGAACTCAATGAGGCGAAAGAGCTGGTTGGAATCACAGAGCGTACAAAGATCGAGAAGCGTGACGGTGGAATCGCTTTCTCAGAAGACGACGGAGAGACATGGACAACCATCGACGGAGATACTCTTGTATCCATGAATATGTGGGGATTCACAAGAAGTATTTTAGATGAGATCAAAGCAGGATTTCCGGCATTCCTTGATAAAGGTATTAAGGAGAATCCGATGAAATGTGAGTACTTCCTGCCATCCGTAGTCAGTGACCTTTTGGCAGAGGGCAGAGCAACCGTAAGAGTGCTTGAATCCGAAGATAAATGGTATGGAGTTACATACAAAGAGGACAAGCCGGTTGTAGTCGCAGCGGTACAGGCTTTGAAAGACGAAGGTCTTTATCCACAGAAATTGTGGGATTAGATTATGTGTTGTCAGTTACAGAATTTGTGAATAATAATGATCATGCAACATTTTTACCATAAGAGGAACTATTCGTATAAAGATTTTTGTGGTGGATGTGTTATAATCAGAGATAACAAAGCAAAGATAAGCAAGCTGCTGAACGCAGTTACTGTGAGTGGCAGCAATTTGAGCAATAAAGCTCAGAGGAGGAATTTTAAAATGGCAATTTTAGTAACAGGAGGCGCCGGATTTATCGGAAGCCACACATGTGTAGAACTTTTGAATGCAGGATATGATGTTGTAATCGCAGATAACCTTTACAACGCATCAGAGAAAGCTGTAGACAGGGTAAAACAGATCACAGGAAAAGATCTGAAGTTCTATAAAGCAGATATCCGCGACAAAGAAGCAATGAACGAGATCTTTGAGAAAGAAGAGATTGAGTCGGTGATTCATTTCGCAGGACTCAAGGCAGTAGGTGAATCAGTTGTTAAACCACTCGAATACTACGAGAATAACATTGCAGGAACTTTAGTTCTCTGTGATGTAATGAGAAATCACGGCGTGAAGAATATCATCTTCAGTTCTTCTGCAACAGTATATGGTGACCCGGCATTTATCCCGATCACAGAAGAGTGCCCGAAGGGAACATGTACAAATCCATACGGATGGACAAAATGGATGCTGGAGCAGATCCTGACAGATCTTCATACAGCAGATCCGGAGTGGAATGTCGTACTTCTTCGTTACTTCAATCCAATCGGAGCTCATGAGAGCGGACTGATCGGAGAAGATCCGAAGGGAATCCCGAACAACTTGATTCCATACATTACACAGGTTGCAATCGGTAAACTTGAGTGCCTTGGTGTATTTGGAGACGATTATGATACACCTGACGGAACAGGTGTACGTGATTACATCCATGTAGTTGATCTCGCAGTTGGACATGTCCGCGCAGTAGAGAAATTGAAAGAGAAAGCAGGAGTTTCCGTATATAATCTTGGAACAGGAAACGGATATTCTGTACTTGACATGGTAAAAGCATTCTCCAAAGCTTGTGGAAAAGAGATTCCTTATCAGATTAAACCACGTCGTGCAGGAGACATTGCTACATGTTACTGTGATGCTTCCAAGGCAAAGGAAGAACTGCACTGGGTAGCTGAGAGAGATCTGAACAAGATGTGTGAAGATTCCTGGAGATGGCAGAGCATGAATCCGAACGGATACGAGGATTAAGTTGAGAAAACGATTCTGGAAAATATATCAGTTGATGCTGACAGAGATCACAGATTAAATCTTGTGTGAATTTAGTTTGAAAGAATGAAAAAAGAAAGTTGTTGATGAACAGGGAACGATAATAGCGTGGCTCTTTGTATCATCAGCAACTTTTTTGTATGATAAAATCTGTATTATAATCCGAGTCAGTTTAGCTTGACTGAATGAATGGCGTAAATGAATGGTAATACGGCTCTTGCATCTGACAGACCATCTGTATTATACTAATAGAACACGATTCAATATTTAAAATCAAAAGAAAATGGAGATAGAAAAATGAAGCGCGAAGTAGATCTTAATGAAATTTCAGACGGACGTCTGTATTCCTCTGGAGATATGGTTAAGGTGGACTGTCATGACTGTGAAGGCTGCTCCGCATGCTGCCAGGGAATGGGAGATTCCATCCTATTGGATCCAATGGATCTGTGGAGATTACAACTTGGGAAAAAAGAGAATTTTGATACACTGCTTGCAAACTATCTGGAATTGAATGTAGTTGACGGGATGGTACTTCCTAATTTAAAGATGGCAGGAGAGGAAGAGGCCTGTCCGTTCTTGAAAGATGGAAGATGTTCCATTCATGGATACAGACCGGGAATCTGCCGTTTGTTCCCTCTTGGACGTATTTATGAAGAAGATGGGTTTAAATATTTCATCCAGATACATGAATGTAAGAAGCAGGAACGTGGCAAGGTGAAGATTAAGAAGTGGCTTGGAATTTCAAATCAGAAGAGATACGAAGATTTTGTGTGGAGATGGCACACATTTCTTAAGAATTGTGAAGAAGGCATGAAAGAACTTGATGAGCAGAACGCGAAAGTACTGACGGTTGTGGTTCTTCGCAACTTTTATCAGATGCCTTATCAGGCAGAGGAAGAAGCACAGTTTTATCCGGAATTTGAAGAAAGACTGGAGCGATTGAATGCAATGTTTGGATTTTAAAAAGGGAAGCCAACAATATGTGAAAGGCAGCAAAAGATGGAAAGTAACAGTAGTAAAAAACAGATATTAAAAGAAATTTTTGGATACGATTCTTTCCGTAAAGGACAGGAGGAGATTGTAGATCAGATTTTGAATGGAAGAGATGTGCTGGCAATCATGCCGACCGGAGCAGGAAAGTCACTTTGTTATCAGGTTCCGGCACTTCTGATGTCTGGGATCACAATTGTAGTATCACCGCTGATTTCATTGATGATCGATCAGGTGAAGGCACTGAATGAAGCAGGAGTTCATGCAGCGTATATTAACAGTGCACTGACAGAACGGCAGATTACAAAAGCATTAGAACTGGCAGCGGCAGGCAGATATAAGATGATCTATGTCGCTCCGGAACGCTTGTTGGCACCACGGTTTCTGGACTTTGCATGTCATACAGAACTTTCTATGGTGACAATCGATGAGGCTCACTGTATTTCCCAGTGGGGACAGGATTTCCGCCCAAGTTATGTGAAGATCACAGAATTCATCCGCCAGCTTCCAAGACGCCCGGTCGTCAGTGCATTTACAGCAACAGCAACACAGAAAGTAAGAGAAGATATTCTTGAAGTACTTGATCTTGAATCTCCTTATATAAATGTATCCGGTTTTGACAGAGAGAACCTTTACTTCGAAGTAAGACCAGCGCGTGGGAAGAAGGATGCAATTAAGGAATATCTTACACAGCACAGAGAAGACAGTGGAATTATTTACTGTGCAACAAGAAAAAATGTAGATGAACTCTATTTGGAATTGCAGAATGCCGGATTCTCTGTCGGAAGATATCACGCAGGAATGGGGACAGAGGCAAGAAATGAAAGTCAGGAAGATTTCATTTATGACAGGATAGAGATTATGATCGCAACGAATGCATTTGGAATGGGAATAGATAAGTCCAATGTCCGTTTTGTACTTCATTATAATATGCCGCAGAGCATGGAAAATTATTACCAGGAGGCAGGCAGAGCCGGACGAGACGGAGAACCGGCAGAATGTATCCTTTTCTATTCACCGCAGGATATCATGATCAATCAGCTCCTGCTGGATAGTAAAGAGCAGATTGGAGAATACACAGAAGAAGAACTCCGGGTGATCCGGGAACAGGATGTTCTCCGGCTGCGTAAGATGAGTAATTATTGTACGACAAGCATGTGTCTTAGAAAATACATATTGAATTATTTCGGACAGGAGACAGAAGAACATTGTGGGAATTGTTCCAATTGTCTGGAAGAATTCGTAGAGCTTGATGTTGGAGAGATTGCGGCAGACCTGATCGAGTGTGTGCGCGAATCCAGACAGAGATATGGTATGACAATGATCCTTTCCACACTGGCGGGAGCGAATACAGCGAAGATCAGAAGTGCAGGGATGAATGAACTTTCCATTTATGGAAGACAGAGTAAATGCTCTCAGCAGAGGCTGAAAGACGTAGTTTATACACTGCTCGAACACGGATACCTTCAACAGAGTGCAGATCGTTATGCGATCCTGAAACTGACAGACCGGTCAGAAGAATTACTGGAATCAAGAGAATTGAAACTTCGCTGCAAGAAGTCAGAACTTACAGAAAAGAAAAAGTCCGGAAGTGGAAAGAAAGCGTCTCATAGAAAGGGAGAGAGTTTCGGGAATCTTACAGATAAAAGCCGAGAATTATTCGAAGAATTGCGCTCTGTGCGTTATTCTTTGGCAAAGAAAAAAGGAATTCCGCCATATATGGTCGCTTCAGATCGTACATTACATGAGATGTGTGTACTTGTTCCATTTGAAAAAGAGGAATTGCTTGAAGTACACGGTATGGGACTTAAGAAATATGAACAGTACGGAGCAGTTTTTCTTGATAAGATTCAAGAAGTGACAGCAGGTGATAAAAAGGGTTACGGTATATCAGAAGATGCTGATGGAACGGATGCAGTTCAGAACCAGAATCCTCTGGACATCGGACCATTTGGAAGCGTAGAGAATTAACAGCAAAAAAGAAGTAAAAGAAAGAAGTGACATAAAAGTGTCTGTAAAAATATTTCCAACATTAAAAAATTATAAAACAGAATATTTGCCAAAAGATATTTTAAGCGGAATTATCATGGCAGCGGTCTCAATCCCAATCTCTATGGGGTATGCACAGATCGCAGGCGTTCCGGCAGTGTATGGACTTTATGGATCTGTTCTGCCGATCCTGCTATTTGCCATGCTCTCAACTTCTAAACAGTTTATCTTCGGAGTAGATGCGGCACCGGCGGCAATTGTCGGAGCTGCACTGGCAACACTTGGAGTGACGGCAGAATCAGCCCAGGCATTGCAGTATGTACCATTGATTGCATTGTTTACAGGACTCTGGTTATTGTTGTTTTATCTTTTACATGCAGATAAGATTGTTGATTTTATCTCGACACCGGTTATGGGCGGATTTATCAGTGGTATTGCAGTGACAATTATTATGATGCAGATTCCGAAACTGATGGGAAGCCCGGCGGGGACTGGAGAATTCATAGAACTTGCAGAACACATTTTTCAGGCAATCACAAAGATAAACTGGTTGTCCTTTGGAATGGGAATTGGAGCACTTGTAATCTTGATTGTATCCAAAAAACTGATTCCAAAGTTCCCGATGGCAATCGTTATTATGATTGCCGGAGTTTTCTCGACAATTGTCTTTCATGTAAACCAGTATGGTGTAGTTCTCCTGCAGGCAGTTCAACCAGGGCTTCCGCGGTTTATTTTCCCGGATTTTACAGGAATCAATCTTACCCAGGCTGTGGGAAGAGCACTTATGGTTGCTGTTGTGATCATGGCAGAGACACTTTTGTCAGAGAACAATTTTGCATCCAAAAACGGATATGAACTGGATGACCGTCAGGAAATCCTTGCCTGTGCCGCAGGAAATCTTGCTGCCGGTGCAGTTGGATGCTGTCCGGTAAATGGAAGCATTTCCAGGACTTCCATGAATGAACAGTATGGAGGAAAGACACAGGTTGTATCCATTACAGCGGGACTGACCATGGCAGTTGTACTTATAGGTGCAACCGGATTTATCGAATATCTTCCGGTTCCGGTATTGACGGCAATCGTAATCTCTGCACTGATGAATGTTGTAGAGACACATCTTGCAGTACGCTTGTTTAAAGTAAGCAGAAACGAATTCTATATTTTTATTGCAGCAGGGATCGGTGTGCTGTTCCTTGGTACGATTTACGGAGTTGTGATCGGAATTTTGTTATCTTTTGTTGCAGTGATTTTAAGGGCTACAAACCCTCCGAGATCTTTCCGTGGAATGATTCCGGGAAAAGAAGTTTATTATGATCTGGAGAGAAACCGTTTTGCATATCCAATCAAGCATGTGATTATTTACAGATTTAGCGAGAACCTTTTCTTTGCAAATATCAAAGTGCTGGTTTCAGATATTGAAAACAGTATCAAAGAGGATACAAAGGTCGTAATTCTGGACGCATCAGCAATCAACAGCCTGGATATTACAGCGGCAGATGCACTCGAAATGCTTGCAGCAAGTCTGAAAAAACGTGGAATTAAGTTCTATATCACAGAACATTCCAGAGAAGTTAACGATCAGATGAGAAAGCTTGGAATCGGACATCTGATCAAAGAAGGTGCTGTGCGAAGAACAATTCTTGCGGCACTTCATGATGCGGGGATTGAGCAGCCTTGCCCATTGGATATTCCAGAAGAAGATCTCGAAAAACTTAAGCGAAGAGAATATTTTTCCCTTCCTGCAGAAGAAGAAAATACACTGGAAGAGTTTGCATGGGCATTTGGTGATGATGCAGTCAAAGAAATTGAGAAACGAGTGCTTTCTATTGTGAAGCAGATCCATGAGATTACAGATCTCGAGAAACTTTCCGAAGAAGGAATCGAAGAAAAACTGGAATTTTGGAATTCACTTGGAGCACTTGATGAAGATGAGTTGCTCCGCAGAATGGAGCTTCACTTAGATGATCTTCCAAGTGATGTAAAAGAAAACAAAAAACTCGTCATTGAATTGATCGAGCGTAGAAGAAGAAAACTTAGAGATCGTCTCCTGAAAGAGCATCCAGAGATTGTTGAGCATATTGAAGAGCGAAGAGAGCGGCTGGAGCGAAGACTTGAGAAACAGAATCCAGATGCAGTAAAGCGTCTGAAACACTGGAAAGATGAAGAATTCTAAAGAACAATCTTCAAGATTCTTAATAAATCATTAGGATTGTTAAAGTTCCCTTGTTTCTGCAAAAAAGGAATGCTATGATTAATATGGAAGAAAAAGTCAGGGGACAATTTTGATTGTCCCCTGATTCTAAGAATAGAAAAGAAAAAAAGGGATAAGCATGTGGTCTAAAGAAACAAAAGAAGAAAAAGAACGCAAGAAAGAACAAGCGTTTTATGAACATTATGGCGCGATGGGAAAAAGCACAGATTCCATTAGAAAAGAGTGGGAGAGGCGCAAGAGGAATGAACAACGCATTCGACGCCTCAAGAGACGAAGGAGAATTGCAATCATATTGATTCTGTTCGTTGTATTAGTTCCGGCAGTTTCAACATTTACTTATTTTAAAATGAATCCGATTGTATTACGGAGTAAAGTGATCGCGCAGGAAAAGAAGGAAAGTATGGATCTAATGTCCAACATCCGTTTCGTTGTTGGTGGGAAAGTGAAAGATGTGAAGACAGAAGGGAAAGTAGATACGAATAAAGAAGGAAAATATACGGTTTACTATGTCTATGGTAAACAAAAAGTAAAAGCTGAAGTCGAAGTTAAGGATACAAAAGCACCTGAGCTTAAAATGAAAGACAGTTATACAACAGAACTTCCGAAAGATATCAAGCCGGAAGATTTTGTAGAATCAGTAAAAGATGCATCAGATGTCACACTTGAATTTGTCGGACAGGATTCCTGGGAGAAGAAAGGAAAATACGGAGTAACTGTTGCTGCAACAGATAGTGACGGTCATAAAACAGAAGGTAAATCAACACTGAATCTGGAAGAGGATACAACAGGACCGACTATTGAAGGAGCAGATGATAAAGAACTTGCACAGGGCGATACGATGGACTTTAATGAAGGGGTTACGATAAAGGATGATATGGATCCAGAGCCAACATTGGAAGTACAGGGTGCTGACAAAGTGGATTTTGCAACACCGGGAACCTATATTGTTACCTATCTTGCAAAAGACCGTTCCGGAAACGAGACAAAGATTGAGCGAAAGATCAAAGTGAAAGAGAATCCGGATTGGAATGAGAAAGTTGTTTATCTGACTTTCGATGATGGTCCGTCAGAGAATACCGGAGAGATTCTTGATATCCTGAAAGAAAAAAATGCAAAGGCAACCTTCTTCGTCACAGGAAATAATCAGGAACATGATGCTATGATAAAAAGAGCCTTTTCCGAAGGACATTCGATTGGACTTCATACCTATACACATGATTATGCAACAGTTTACGCATCCGAAGATGCATACTTCGCAGATCTGCAGAAAGTATCGGATCTGGTAGAGAGTATCACAGGAACGAAATCCATGATCATTCGTTTCCCGGGAGGATCTAGCAACACCGTCAGTGCAAAATATGTCAAAGGATTGATGACAACACTTACGAAAGCAGTGAGAGACAAAGGATATCAGTATTTTGACTGGAACTGTGATTCTACTGACGCAAGCGGAAATAATGTGCCGGTAGAAAAGCTGGTTTCCAACGCAACATCCTGCACGGCAAATCATGTTGATATTCTGATGCATGATACAGATGCAAAAGATACAACCGTACAGGCATTGCCACAGATTATTGATTACTATAGAAGTCAGGGATACACATTCAAAGGACTGACTGTTGATAGTGTGGCAGCGCACCATGGAGTGAATAATTGATAAAGATTAGAAAGAGCCAGGACAGGCACAACACACGGTGTCTGTTCTGGCTCTTAATCATTATATCTTAATCCTCATCATCTGTCTGTACAGAGTAAGTCTGTCTCTTTCTTGCCATCTCATCGCTCTCAAGATATTCATCATAAGTTGTGATCTTATCGATCAGCTTACCGCCCGGAACGATCTCCATGATACGGTTCGCTGTTGTCTGTACGATCTGGTGGTCTCTGGAAGTAAAGAGAAGTACTCCAGGGAACTTGATCAGACCGTTGTTGAGCGCTGTGATAGACTCCATATCCAGGTGGTTTGTTGGCTCATCAAGAAGCAGTACATTTGCTCCTGAGATCATCATCTTGGAGAGCAGGCAGCGAACCTTCTCACCACCGGAAAGTACAGCAACTTTCTTCACTCCGTCTTCACCGGAGAAGAGCATTCTTCCAAGGAATCCACGAACATAAGTTACATCCTTTTCCTCAGAGTACTGTGTCAGCCATTCTGTGATATTGTAGTCATTGTCGAATTCTCCGCCGAAATCCTTCGGGAAGTAAGCCTGAGAAGTTGTAACTCCCCATTTATATGTTCCCTCATCCGGTTCCATCTCGCCGATCAGGATCTTGAAGAGGATTGTCTTAGCAAACTCATTTCCACCAACAAAAGCAACTTTATCCTCACGGCCAAGTGTGAATGTAAGATTATCAAGAATCTTCTCGCCGTCAATTGTCTTGGAAAGTCCTTCTACAGTGAGAACTTCATTACCAATCTCACGGTTCGGACGGAAGTCAATGTAAGGATATTTACGGCTGGAAGGTCTGATCTCATCAAGCTGGATTTTCTCCAGGGCACGCTTTCTGGAAGTAGCCTGTTTGGACTTGGAAGCGTTCGCACTGAATCGAGAAATAAATTCCTGCAGCTCTTTGATCTTTTCTTCTTTTTTCTTGTTGGCCTCTTTCATCTGACGGATCAGCAGCTGGCTTGACTCGTACCAGAAGTCGTAGTTTCCTGCGTAAAGCTGGATCTTGCCGTAATCGATATCGGCAATCTGTGTACATACCTTGTTCAGGAAGTAACGGTCATGGGATACAACGATAACAGTGTTGTCAAAGTTGATCAGGAATTCTTCCAGCCATGCGATCGCATCAAGATCCAAGTGGTTGGTAGGCTCGTCAAGAAGCAGGATATCCGGGTTTCCAAACAGTGCCTGTGCAAGAAGAACCTTAACCTTCTCAGAACCTGTCAGGTCTTTCATTAGTTTATAATGAAGCTCTGTCTCGATACCAAGTCCGTTCAGAAGATTGGCAGCATCAGATTCTGCTTCCCATCCATCCATTGTAGCGAACTCAGCTTCCAGCTCACTTGCTTTGATTCCGTCTTCATCTGTGAAATCTTCTTTTGCGTAAATTTCTTCTTTCTCTTTCATGATTTCATACAGACGTGCATTTCCCATGATAACTGTATCAAGAACAGGGAATTCGTCATATTTGAAATGATCCTGCTGAAGGAAAGAAAGTCTCTCGCCCGGGGAGATAACTACATCACCGGATGTCGGCTCAAGCTGTCCGGAAAGAATCTTAAGAAATGTAGATTTACCGGCACCATTCGCACCGATCATTCCGTAGCAGTTCCCCTCTGTGAATTTGATGTTAACATCTTCGAACAGCGCCTTTTTCCCGACGCGAAGGGTTACGTTATTTGCACTAATCATTTGAAAGTCTCCTTGTAAATAAATTAGAATTGTGATTACGTTGTTATAATTGTCCTTTTTCAAATACGTGTGAATAAGAACATACCAATCCATATATTAACATAGAAGAAAGGGTGCTGACAAGTACTGAAATAGAAAAATGCATACGAAAAAGCAGGGCAAACTGTGTGAAAATGTATAAGAACTAATCCTTGTTCTTTCCATTGTAAAAAGTTATAATGTTACTAAGAATCTCACAATATAAATAGCAGTAGAAAAGAGGAGAAACCATGGCACTTAAGAAAGCAACAATCGTACTGGAAGGTGGAGCAACAAGAGGCATATTTACTTCTGGTGCTCTGGATTACCTTATGGAACAGGATATTTATTTTTCAGATGTGATCGGTGTGTCTGCCGGCGCATGTAATGCAGTAGATTATGTTTCCAGACAGCCGGGACGTACAAGAGACTGTATGATTCCGAATACAAAAGATATGAAGTATATTAATGGAGTGAAAGATACGATCAGGGAGAAAAGTCTGATGAATATGGATTTGATTTTTGATAAATATCCGAATGAACTGATCCCATTTGATTTTGATGCATATTTTCAGTCAGAGATGCACTGTGAGCTGGTAACGACAAACTGTCTGACAGGAAATGCAGAATATATGACGGAAACAGAAGATCCTGACCGGTTGATGAAGATCTGTCGTGCATCAAGCAGTATGCCGCTTGTGACTCCGATGGTGAATATTGACGGTGTTCCATATCTAGATGGTGGACTTGCAGATTCTGTTCCGATCCGTCGTGCACAGAAGCTTGGAAATGAGAAGATCATAGTGATCCTGACGAGAAATCAAGGCTATCGTAAGAAAGTAATCTCACCGGCAGTGCAGAAGCTTTACAGACAGGCATATAAGTCCTATCCGAATGCAGTTCGGACAATCTTCAGAAGAAGTTTTATCTATAATAAGACGATGAATTATCTGGATCAGCTTGAGAAGCGAGGAGAGATTTATGTTCTTCGTCCACATGTAAAACCAGTATCACGGCTCGAACAGCATCCGGATGTCCTGCATGCATTTTATGAGCATGGATATCATCTGATGGAGCGAAAGACAGAAGAAATGCTGAAGTATCTTGAACAGTAATAAAAAAATCGACCTGTTAAAAGAAAAAAGAAAAGGGAGTTGAGTTATATGAGAGAGATTTTAGAAGAGACTCAGAACCGTGAATTATCGTGGCTTCGGTTCAATCAGCGTGTCCTCGAAGAAGCACGGGACGAGACAGTTCCTTTGATGGAACGTATGAAATTCGTAGCTATTTTCACAAGTAACTTAGACGAGTTTTTTATGATCCGCGTAGGAAGCCTATATGATATGGCAGCAGCAGACAGCAAAAAGATCGATCAGCGATCCGGTATGACAGCAAAACAGCAGCTGGATGCAATTTATCGAGCTGTTTCCCCACTTTACAAGGAACGCGATAAGACATATGCAGAGATCAAGAAACAGTTAAGTCCGTATGGTGTCTGCGGTCTTGACTTCAAGGAACTGGAACAGCAGGAGAAGAAGTTTGTAAAGAAATATTTCAAAGAAGAAGTAATGCCGGTGCTTTCCCCACAGATCGTAGATGCGAACCATCCGTTCCCACATCTGTTAAGTAAAGAACTGTATGTGGTTGCGAATCTGAAGCAGGGAGACAAGACGATGCTCGGAATCATCCCGGTACCACAATATATTTCTAATATTCTCTATCTTCCGGGGTATGACATCCGTTATATCCGTATGGAAAAGATTATCCTGGAATTTATTGATCTTGTTTTTGACCAGTATCAGATCTCAGACAAGAACTACATCCGTGTAACGAGAAATGCAGATGTATCACCGGATGATGAAGCTTATGCAGACAGTGGGGATTTCCGTCATGTGATGCAGGAGACACTTCATAAGAGAAGAAGGATGGCCGTTGTCCGTCTTGAGGCAGCCAATTCTCTGAGTAAAGAGATGGAGAAATATTTCTGTGAGAAATTCAATATCCGTCCGGAATGCATTTTCCGAACAAAGATGCCGATGAAGCTGGACTTTATCTTTGCAATTGCTGATAAACTTCCGGATTCGAAGAAAAAAACGCTCGTGGATGTACCATTTTCTCCGCAGCCGTCATCCATGCTTGCAGAGGGTAAGGTGATTCCGCAGATAAAGAAGAAAGATGTACTCCTTTGCTATCCATACGAAAGCATGGAACCGTTCCTCCAGCTGATCAAAGAAGCATCAACAGACCCGGAAGTTCTGACGATCAAGATCACAATCTACCGTCTGGCGAAGAAAGCACGACTTGTAGAATATCTCTGCGCAGCGGCTGAGAATGGAAAAGAGGTTACGGTCCTGATCGAGCTGAGAGCACGTTTTGATGAGCAGAACAACATTGACTGGTCCGAGCGTCTGGAAGAGGCTGGATGCCGTGTTCTGTACGGATTCGAGGGTTATAAGGTACACTCCAAGATCTGCCTGATCACATACAGAAACCGTACCGGAATTCATTACATTACACAGATTGGAACCGGAAATTATAACGAAAAGACAGCGAAGATGTATACCGATTACTCGCTGATGACAAGCAGACAAGAGATTGGTGAAGACGCAGCAGTCTTTTTCCAGAATATGTCGATCAGTAATCTGAATGGAGTTTACAAGCATCTGATTGTTTCACCGACAAGCCTGAAACAGAAAGTACTTGTCTTGATGGATGAAGAAATTGCAAAAGGTGAGAACGGAAGAATCATTATGAAAATGAATTCTGTTACGGACATGGATTTCATTCGCAAAGTAACAGAAGCATCTCAGGCAGGGGTGAAGATAGATCTGATCGTGCGTGGGATCTGCTGTATCCTCCCGGGAATCAAGGGAAAGACAGAGAATCTGCGTGTGACAAGTATCGTCGGAAGATATCTGGAGCATCCAAGACTTTTCGTCTTCGGAAAAGGAGCAGATGCAACAGTTTATATTGGATCTGCTGATATGATGACAAGAAATACAGAGAAGCGTGTAGAAGTCGCGTGCCCGGTCTATGATGTAGAGATCCGGAAACGCCTGTTCCATCAGCTTCATGTGATGCTCTCTGACAATGTGAAAGCTCGCGCGATGACAAGTGACGGAACATATGTGAAGAAACCGGTGGAAGACGGAGCAAGTCTTGTGAATGCACAGGAGACCTTTATGAGAGAAGCATCACAGACAAAACGCCCGGCTGCAGCCGATGTGCCGGAGAAGAAAAAAGAAGGATTCTTAACAGCTGTACTGAAGATTTTCAGAAAAAAACAATAGAAGGACGAGAGATGGAGGAGCAGAGAAAGATGAAACCGTTACAGAAAAAAGACTTTGGAAAGACATCGAAAGGGGAATTGGCTACCGTATATACACTGGAAAATGAAGCAGGAATGCAGATCAGTGTATCCGACTTCGGAGCAACACTGACAAGTGTACTTGTTCCGGATAAAGATAACAATCCGGTAGAAGTGACACTGGGATATGATGATGCAGCTGGATATGAAGCCGGACTTGGAAATGCATTCGGAGCATCTGTCGGACGTAACGCAAATCGTATCGCCGGAGCAGTGATTGAGATCAATGGAACAGAATATCATTTAACAAAGAATGACGGAGAGAATAACTTGCACAGCGGACTTGATTTCTATCACGGAAGATTGTGGAAGGTTGCAGACGCAGATGATACCCATGTAACATTTGAGATGGACAGCCCGGATGGAGATCAGGGATATCCGGGAGCACTTGTTATGAAAGTGACGTATTCCCTGGACGAAGAGAATACTTTGATGATCCACTACGAAGCAGAACCGGATCAGGATACGATCATCAATATGACAAATCACAGTTACTTTAACCTGAACGGACATAAGAGCGGAGATGTTCTGAATCACACATTATGGCTGAATGCGGATGCATTTACATCGGCAGACGCAGCATCCATTCCGACAGGTGAGATCCGCAGTGTGGAAGGAACTCCGATGGATTTCAGAACAGATAAGACAATCGGAAAAGATATTGAATCAGACTATGAACCGCTGGTATTCGGAAATGGATACGACCACAACTGGGTATTGAAAAATGAAGGCGAATTTGATAAAGTAGCAGAAGTGGCCGGGGATGAAAGTGGAATCCACATGAGTGTACTGACAGACCTTCCGGGAGTGCAGATCTATACTGCGAACTTCCTTGACGGAGTGAAAGGAAGAGACGGAGCGGTTTATGAGATGAGAGATGCGATCTGTCTGGAGACACAGTATTATCCGGATGCAATCCACCATGAAAACTTCCCGGGACCGATCTGTAAGAAAGGCGAGAAATACGATACTCGTACTGCTTACAGATTCCGTGTAAAATAAGTGAATGGAAGATAGATAACTAGTTTATGGGAAAATCAGTATACATTGCGGAGAAACCGAGCGTTGCCCAGGAATTCGCAAAAGCATTGAAACTAAATACAAAACGACGGGACGGATATCTTGAGTCAGACGAAGCCATTGTCACCTGGTGCGTCGGCCATCTGGTGACGATGAGTTATCCGGAGGAATATGATCCGGCACTTAAGAGATGGAACTTGCAGACGCTGCCATTTATCCCGGAAGAATTCAAATACGAAGTCATTCCGTCAGTGGCAAAGCAGTTTCAGATCGTTAGTGGGATCCTGAACCGGGAAGATGTCGATACGATCTATGTCTGTACCGACTCCGGGCGAGAGGGAGAATATATCTACCGTCTCGTAGAACAGGAAGCACACGTGGAGGGGAAAAAGCGCCGGAGAGTATGGATTGATTCCCAGACAGAAGAAGAGATTCTTCGAGGAATCCGTGAAGCCAAAGATCTGTCAGAGTATGATAACCTCGGAGCATCTGCATACCTGCGCGCCAAAGAAGATTATCTGATGGGAATCAACTTCTCCCGTCTGCTGACTTTGAAATATGGCAACAGTATTTCAAATTTTCTGCAAACGAAGTATTCCGTTGTATCTGTAGGACGCGTTATGACGTGTGTTCTTGGCATGGTTGTGCGCAGAGAACGCGAGATCCGTGATTTCGTCAAGACACCGTTTTACCGCGTACTCAGCACAATTGATGCACAGGGGCATACGTTCGAGGGTGAGTGGAGAGCAGTGAAAGGCTCCCGCTATTTTGAGTCCTATGACCTTTATAAGGAAAATGGATTCAAGGAGCGCAAGAAAGCAGAAGAATTGATTCAATACCTGAAAACACCGGATGACGAGTCTGTAAATGTAGCAGGAATACAGGGACAGTCAGGATTGAACTGCAGGATCGAGTCAATCGAGAAAAAGAAAGAGAAGAAGAATCCTCCTCTTTTATACAACCTGGCGGAGCTTCAGAACGACTGTTCCAAGAGATTTAAGATCAGTCCGGATGAGACACTGCGAATCGTGCAGGAGCTGTATGAGAAAAAACTTGTGACTTATCCGAGAACCGATGCCCGTGTTCTGTCTACCGCAGTGGCAAAGGAAATTACAAGAAATCTGAACGGGCTGTCAAAGTATCCGATGGCGGCACCGTATATGCAGGATATCCTGAATTTCGGAAGCTATAAGACACTTGCAAAGACACGCTATGTGAATGACAAGCAGATCACAGACCATTATGCAATCATTCCTACAGGACAAGGGTTGAATGCATTGACTACTGTTTCATCTACTGCGAAGGGTGTGTACGACCTGATCGTGCGAAGATTCCTGAGTATCTTCTATCCGCCGGCAGTTTACCAGAAGGTTGCTATCGTGACGAAGATCAAAGAAGAAAGCTTCTTCTCAAGCTTCAAAGTACTTGCTGAGGAAGGTTATCTGAAAGTGGCAGGCATTCCGAAGAAGAAAGCTTCTCAGACAGCCACAAAAGATAGCGGGAATGGAAACAGTGAGAATAATAACAATGATACAAATGACGAGGCAGGTTCCGATTCTTCCGATCAAAGCCTGGACACCGGATTGTTCGAAGTGATCAAGTCATTAAAGAAGGGTGCAGTCCTTCAGGTCAGAGCATTGGATATCAAAGAAGGAGAGACATCACCTCCGAAGCGTTACAATTCCGGTTCCATGATCCTGGCAATGGAGAATGCAGGACAGCTGATCGAGGACGAAGAACTTCGTGCCCAGATCAAAGGAAGCGGAATCGGAACAAGTGCGACAAGAGCAGAGATTCTGAAAAAGCTTGTGAATATCAAGTATCTCGCATTGAACAAGAAGACACAGGTGATCACACCGACGCTGCAGGGAGAGATGATCTATGATGTTGTTGATCATTCCATCCGGTCACTCCTGAACCCGGAACTTACAGCAAGCTGGGAGAAGGGACTGAACTATGTGGCAGAAGGTTCCATCACATCAGATGAATATATGAGAAAACTCGATCATTTCATCACCAGCAGAACCGTTGGGGTGAAAGGGCTGAACAATCAATATCAGCTCAGAGCCTGCTATGAAAAAGCAGCAGGATTCTATCCGTCTGTAAATAATAATAATACGACAGGCAGAACAAAAACAGGCAGCAGAAGTAAATGACACAATAATAAGACATAAATGTAAGTCGGTTCTAGCCGGCAGAAAGGAATTACCATGTTAGAAGCATTAACAGTAAAAGAAAATTATTCATTAGACCAGACAATCGCAAAAGATATCTTCAACGGAGTTACTTATCCGTGGGAAGTACTTCCGAAGATCAGCAGCTTCATCCTTGAGCTTGGAGCTACATTAAGTGAAGATGAATACGAGAAACGCGGAGAAAATGTATGGGTAGCGAAATCTGCAAAGGTTGCTCCGACTGCATTTATCAATGGACCGGCAATCATCGGAAAGGATGCAGAGGTTCGTCACTGTGCATTTATCCGTGGAAATGCGATCGTAGGAGAAGGAGCTGTTGTAGGAAATTCCACAGAGCTTAAGAACGTGATCCTTTTTAATAAAGTTCAGGTTCCGCACTATAATTATGTAGGTGATTCTGTTCTTGGATACAAATCTCATATGGGAGCCGGATCAATTACATCTAACGTAAAATCAGATAAGAAACTTGTTGTGGTAAAAGCCGGAGAAGAGAAGATTGAGACAGGCATGAAGAAGTTTGGCGCAATGCTTGGAGATGAAGTAGAAGTAGGATGCGGAAGCGTTCTGAATCCGGGAACAGTTGTTGGAAATCACAGCAACATCTATCCACTTTCCTCTGTACGAGGATTCGTTCCGGCAAACAGTATTTACAAAAAACAGGGCGAAGTTGTGACAAAAGAAGAAAGATAGTTGAAAATAGAAAATGATAAGAATGGCTCCTGTGTGATGACATGGGAGCTATCTTAGACAGGAGGAATAAAGCAGATGAATAAAGTAGGTTTTATCGGTGTAGGAATCATGGGAAAATCCATGGTTAGAAATCTCATGAAAGCTGGATTTGAATTACATATCTATGCAAGAACAAAGAGTAAAGTAGAAGATGTGATCGGCGAAGGAGCACAGTTCCATGAGTCGATCAAGGATTGCGTGCAGGATTGTGATGCAGTTATCACAATTGTTGGTTTCCCACAGGATGTAGAAGAAGTATACTTTGATGAGGGGAATATCTTAGACAGTGCAAAGAAAGGTGCTTATCTGATCGATATGACAACAACAAGTCCGCAGATTGCTGAGAAGATCTACGCGGAAGGCACAAAGCGAGGCTTCTATGTGATGGATGCACCTGTCACAGGCGGAGATACAGGAGCGAAAGCCGGAACATTGTCCATCCTTGTTGGCGGAGAGAAAGAAGATTACGAAGCCTGTATGCCACTCTTTGAGGCAATGGGAACAAACATTAATTATCAGGGTAAGGCTGGATGCGGACAGCACTGCAAGCTGGCGAATCAGATCATGATCGCCGGAACACTGTCCGGTGTGTGCGAGGCACTTACTTATGCAAAAGAACAGGGACTGGATCCGGAAGTATTCATGAAGTCCGTTGCGACAGGGGCAGCAGGAAGCAAGCAGCTTGACACATTCGGACCAAAGATCTTAAAAGATGATTATGCACCGGGATTCTTTATGAAACACTTCATCAAAGATATGAAGCTTGCACTGATCGAAGCGAACAGAAAAGGACTTTCCCTTGATGTACTCAGTATGGTTCTTGCCAATTACGAAGAACTTGAGCAGGAAGGATACGGAGATCTCGGAACACAGGCGTTGATGAAATTCTACGATGAAGAACATCGAAATACAGAAGAGTAAAAATTCTGTTAAGAATCAACAAAACAGGTTGAGGTAACAGGGAAAAGAAAATATAATAGACATCAGAGAAAAAACTGTTGAAGAATATAAAAATCAACAACAGGAAGACTTGAAGGAGGACACAAAATGCTTACAGATAATTTTGTAACAATGGAAATTGGAAAAGCAAAACACATTGCACTTGTAGCCCATGATGGAAAAAAGAAAGAACTGATTGAATGGTGCGATAGAAATAAAGAAGTATTACAGGGACATTTCCTCTGCGGAACAGGAACAACAGCCCGTCTGATCGCAGAGAAAACAGGACTTCCGGTAAAAGGATACTGCAGTGGTCCACTTGGCGGAGACCAGCAGATCGGTGCGAAGATCGTAGAAGGACAGATTGATTTCATGATCTTCCTGTGGGATCCGTTAGAGGCACAGCCGCACGATCCGGATGTAAGAGCATTGTCCCGTATTGCCGTTCTTTACGATATCCCTACAGCTAACAATCTTGCAACAGCAGATTTCATGCTGAAGTCTGAATTTATGAATTCTACATATGAAAGAAAGGTAGAGAACTTTAACAAGACCATTCAGGACAGAGTGGAGAAGATGAAATAGAAGCTATAGAGCAGCTGCGCATTCCGTAAAAAAGGAATCGCAGCTGTTTTTTGGCTTTTTTTATATTTCTGCAAAATAAGATTGACATACGGTATCATCTGTGATATTCTAACGCTACGAACTTTAACACTTTAAAGCGCAACACTTTAAAGCGGATTGGCAAAGCAACAAGTAAAAAAGAAATGAGGAAAGTAGAGGAGAAAGGTTATGGCGATGAAATTATTGATGCTGGTGATATTTTTTGCAATTATGGTATCGGTTGGCATCTATGCAAGAAAGCATGCGACAAGTGTAGACGGTTATGTGTTAGGGGGAAGATCGGTAGGCCCGTGGCTTACGGCATTTGCGTATGGTACGTCATACTTCTCTGCGGTTGTATTTGTAGGATATGCAGGTCAGTTCGGATGGAAATACGGTCTTGCGTCGACATGGATCGGAATCGGAAATGCGATCATCGGAAGTCTGCTGGCATGGGTGGTACTTGGAAGACGTACCAAGGTAATGACACAGCATCTGAATTCCAAGACGATGCCGGATTTCTTCGGTGAGAGATATGGAAGTAAGGCGCTGAAGATTATGGCTTCAGCGATCGTATTCATATTTCTGGTGCCGTATACAGCTTCTGTATACAATGGGTTGTCAAGATTGTTTGGAATGGCATTTAACATTCCTTATAAATATTGTGTAATCGGAATGGCAGTATTTACAGGAATCTATGTTATCCTCGGTGGATACATGGCTACGGCAATCAATGATTTTATTCAGGGAATCATTATGCTGGGCGGCATTGTTGCAGTCATCCTGGCAGTATTAAATGGTCAGGGCGGATTTATTCAGGCAATTAAGACCATGGCAGAGATTCCGAGTGATGTGCCGGTGACAATGGGACAGCCGGGAGCATTTACTTCATTCTTCGGGCCGGATCCGTTGAATCTTCTTGGAGTGGTCATCCTGACTTCTCTTGGAACATGGGGACTTCCGCAGATGGTTGGAAAGTTCTATGCGATCAAAGATGAGAAATCCATCAATACGGGAACGGTGATCTCCACATTATTTGCGATCGTGATCTCCGGAGGATGCTACTTCCTCGGAGGATTCGGAAGACTGTTTGATGCACCGGAACTGCACGATGAGGCGGGCAATATGATCTTTGACGGAATCATCCCGCATATGTTGTCAACACTTCCGGATATACTGATCGGTATTGTAGTAGTATTGGTATTATCGGCTTCTATGTCAACACTGGCTTCGCTGGTACTGACATCCAGCTCGACGCTGACACTGGATTTCTTAAAAGATAATGTAGTGAAAGATATGAGCGAGAAGAAACAGGTACGTACGATGCAGGTGATGGTTGTGTTCTTTATTGTATTGTCGGTAGTGATCGCAATGGATCCGCCTACATTCATCGCACAGCTGATGGGAATTTCCTGGGGAGCACTTGCCGGAGCGTTCCTGGCACCATTCATGTATGGTCTCTACTGGAAAGGCGTGACAAGAGCTGCTGTATGGGCCAGCTTTGCGGCAGGTGTCGGGATTACGGTTCTGAATCTGTTCTTCCACTTTATTGCATCACCGATCAATGCAGGAGCGGTTGCAATGGTAGCAGGACTGATCGTTGTACCGGTAGTGAGCGTGCTTACACCAAAGCTTAAGAAGGACAGAGTGGATGAGATCTTTGCCTGCTATGATGAAAAGGTTACGATCACCAAGAAACGTTCGTTGGAACAGAATTAGATCGGAAGAGCGTCGTGTAGGGAAAGAGTGTAGATCTCGGTGGTCGCCGTATCATTAAAAAAAAAAAA
>OODU01001453.1_pt1 | contig 23152 bp, 17 predicted proteins | sample 1671171 | NCBI WGS metagenome assembly OODU01 (sample SAMN06348129, study PRJEB24527) | human gut metagenome | biome: human gut; feature: ankylosing spondylitis patient; material: feces | host: Homo sapiens | place: China | collected 2015-10
CAATGGCAGCGGTCCGCATAACCGGCATTTCCTTAAATTCTGTCACAAAGTGCTTTAACAATGCCGCTCCGGTCGGGGTGCAGAGTTCACCTCTGATATCTCCGCTGTAGATTGGGAGTCCCTGTAAAATAAATGCTGTCGCAGGTGCCGGTACCGGCAGGATCCCGTGGGCGCAGTGGACATTTCCGCTTCCAACATGGATCGGGGATGCGATCACCTTCTGTGGGGCGATCCTATGCATTAAAAGGCAGACTCCAGCGATATCCGCGATCGCGTCGGCGGTGCCCACCTCGTGGAAGTGGATCTCCTCGACGGTCTTTCCGTGGACGTGGGACTCGGCCTCGGCGATCAGGCGGTAGACTGCCACGATGTCGTTCTTTACCTCTTCCGGGAGGTTTAAGTGCTCGATGATATGGGAAATACCTGCCATGCTGGCGTGATGGTGGTGGGTGTGACCATGATCGTGGGTATGATCATGTCCGCAATTATGATCGTGGTCATGGGTGTGGGGGTGATTGAGATCGTTTTGATTCTCGTGGTTTTGATCAGCCTGTTTATCATATATACATTCGTGAACTGTCTGTTCTGCTGCTGACTCTGCCATTTCGTGGGCATGATGATGGGATTCGTGACTATGGTCATGGTGGGTATCTTCATGATCATGGTGGTGATCGTGAGCATGGCTATGCTGACTATCTTCATGGTTATGCTCCTGATGATGCTCGTGCTCATGCCCCTGCAGATCGACATCCACGCTCTCCTCTTCCTCCCCGTGGATCGTCACCTTCATATGTGTTCCTGTGATTCCGCACTTTACTGACGGTTCCGCCTCAATGGAGAGTCCCGGCAGACCCATTTCGTTCATGCTCTTTAAAAATTTCTCTTTATCCGGGCAGATCTCGTAGAGAGATGCCATCAGCATATCTCCGGCAGCGCCCATTCCACAGTCAAAATATAATGTTTTCATATTGATTCCACCTCATTAAAAAAGTACAAATTATTTTCTTTCATTCCATTCGAATCGACAGCTTTATTCGACGATTCCGCCATATCATTTACGGATCGGACAGATCCGACAACGTTAACAGAAGTCTTATCCACGCATATGATTCATCATGCTCGCCAGATATCCGGCGCCGAATCCATTATCGATATTCACAACGCTGACACCGCTGGCGCAGGAATTCAGCATGGAGAGCAGGGCGGACACACCGCCGAAGGACGCGCCGTATCCGATGCTGGTGGGCACCGCGATCACCGGGCAGTCGGCGAGACCGCCGATGACGCTGGCGAGAGCGCCTTCCATCCCCGCGATGGCGATAATTACACGGGCATCCATAATAGAATCCATGTGGGACAGCAGGCGGTGCAGGCCCGCAACCCCCACATCATAGAGGCGTTCCACCTGGTTTCCAAGTGCCTCTGCCGTAAGTGCCGCTTCCTCCGCAATCGGAATGTCACTGGTTCCGCCCGTCGCAACAACGATGGTTCCGACGCCGTCTTTTTCCGGGAATTTTCCGCAGATTGCTACTTTTGCGTCCTTAAAATATGTGTAGCCGCTTCCTTCCGGGTACTTTCCAGCGAGAAGTTTCTCTGTCTCCCGGCTCTTCTCCTCATCCACGCGGGTGATCAGGATCGTCTCCTGTCCGCTTTTTTTCATCGCTTCCACGATTCCGGCGATCTGCTGCGGCGTTTTCCCCGCTCCGTAGATCACCTCCGCCGCTCCCTGACGCAGCTTCCGGTGGGTATCCAGCTTCGCGAATCCCAGGTCATCGTATCCTGCTGCCGTAAACGGCTCTTTCTTCAGTTCCAGGACAGCGTTATCCACAGACAGCTCGCCTGCCGCCACCTTTTTCAACATTTCGCGTATGTCTTCCATGTATAATAGAATTTCTCCTTTTTCCAAAAAGTTCTGCTGCTCATGTCCGCACCGGCGCAGCCGTCTTCCGCCATCTGAATTTTCGCGCAGATACAGCCGCTGAAAGCTTCCCTAGCTTCCAGGTGCACGGCACACGGCAACAAAAAGCCATGAAAAGAGCAGCCCGTCATCCTGACCGGCTTCCTGCTCCCTTCATGGCAGCTATGCTGATCTTATCTTATTTTTACGGCATGGCTCTTCCATGTCTATATCCTGTATCGCATACCGTCTGATTATTTATTCACCGACCGTATTTCTAAGCGTACCGATTCCTTCAATAATACACTCCACAACATCCCCGGTCTCAAGGAATTTCGGCGGAACGAATCCCATGCCGACTCCTGCCGGCGTTCCTGTTGCGATGATCGTTCCTGCTTTTAATGTCATGCCCTGTGTGAGTTCACAGATCACTTCCTCGATTCCATGGATAAAGAGCCCTGTATTAGAATTCTGGCGGAGTTCTCCGTTTACCTTAGACTGGATCTTTAATACCGGCGGAAACGCAGTGGAATCCGCAGTCATGATACACGGACCGAGCGGTGTAAACCCGTCCAGACTCTTTCCGAAATACCACTGCTTATGTTCCGTCTGCACCTCTCTGGCGCTGACATCATTCATGATCGTATAGCCGAAAATATAGTCCTTTACTTCGCCAGGTTTTACGTCTTTTGCGTCTTTTTTGATAATAACGGCAAGCTCTGCCTCATAATCCAGCTGATTTGTCAGATTCTTATGTGCCGGAATGATTCCATCGGGATCATTCGTGCGGTTCACGCGTTTTGAGAAATAGATCGCTTTCTCCGGTTTCTCAAATGCACGTTTTTCAAATCTCGCAGATTCCTCCGCGTGATCCATATAGTTGATTCCCAGGCAGATAATATCCTGATCCGGCTCCGCGATCGGAGATACGACCCGGATCTCGTCCACCGGGGCCGCTCCCATAACATCACCCGGGGCTTTCTTTGAAATATAATCCAGCATTTCCATCTCAGACTGTCCCGCCTCGCGGATCAGCTCCTTCATGGACCGATATTCCATTCCTGCAGCAGAAACCGGATAAACCCAGGTTTCATCCTCATTTAATACACCTAAAAAAGATCTTTTGTCTACTTCATATGCCAATAATTTCATAACCGCTCCTTATGGGATATATTTCAGTTCAAAAATCCCGTTACACGTTATTATAGTACAAATCAAAAAGTGAGACAAGAATAAATTGACAATTGAAGGGAGCAGATCTGCTGAACAGGCACTGACAATTTACAAATTCCATCTTGTAACCACACGGTATCCCCTTTATAATAAAAGTCGATACAGTCAGATGGCATCTGCCTCTGTATTGTACAGAATTTTCAGTTCGGAAAATTCCAACCTGTGTCCAACAACAAACAGCAAAACTCACGAAAGGGTGTATCTGATTATGGAAAAGATCACAAGCTTCACTGTCAATCATCTGAAACTGATTCCCGGTGTTTATGTTTCCCGAAGGGACATTGCCGGAGACAGCCATGTTACGACCTTCGATATCCGTATGACCCGTCCGAACTTTGAGCCGGTTATGAACACTGCCGAGGTCCATACGATCGAACATCTCGGCGCAACCTTCTTAAGAAACCACCGTATTTACAAAGATAAAGTGCTCTACTTCGGCCCGATGGGATGTCGCACCGGATTCTATCTGCTTCTCGCTGGCGATTATGAGTCTGCGGACATCATCCCGCTTCTCCAGGAGATGTTCCTCTTCATCCGTGACTACGAGGGCGAAGTTCCAGGTGCCGCTGCCCGCGACTGCGGAAACTACCTCGATATGAACCTCCCGATGGCAAAATATCTTGCCGGAAAGTTCTATGATGAGGTGCTTGAGGATATCCGCGAGGAACAGCTTGTTTATCCGGAATAATCAACACCGGGCGCAGATTCCGACAAGCGCAGATTCTGGCAGACACTGATCCCGACAGGAACAAAACAAATATGTGTAATTTTCTTATATCATGCAAAATCCCCATCCTTCAGGCCGATGTCTCTATCTTCTGACCTGTGATGGGGATTTTTTCAGCTATTTTTCCGAAAAGCTCTCAAGAATCACGATCCCGCGCGGCGGTACCGCCAGCATCATCTGGTTTTTCGGAACTTCACCGGTTCCATCCGTTAGAAGGTCGGCCGCATTCGGGTCGCCCGTATTGCAGATCACGCGCCATTTTGCTCCTTTCGGGAGATGCGGAAGTCCAAACATATGCGGCTCCCAGTGCATGTTATAGGCTACATAGAAGTTCGCGTCATCACTCCCGTCCGGGCGTTTCGCGTAGGCACCCCAGTAGAGGATCCCGAACTGGCGGCGGAAATTTTCAAACTCCGGCTTCCAGGCGTTTTCCCCGTGGTAGGACACATCCGGTCTTCCGCAGGACTTGTAGTCCATGATCCGCGGTTCCCGGTCCATGTGGAACATCTTGTGGGATTTCCGGAAGGCAATGAGGCGTTTCACAAAGTCTACCTGATCCTTGTGGGTCTCCAGAAGCTTCCAGTTTAACCAGGAGACCGCATTGTCCTGACAGTAGGCGTTGTTGTTTCCGTCCTGACTGTTCCCGAACTCGTCGCCCGCCATGAGAAGCGGAACACCCTGACTTAAAAACAGGAGCAGATACGCATTCTTTAAGAGCTGTTTCCTCAGCTCCACGATTTTTTTCTTTCTCGTCGGGCCTTCCGCGCCGCAGTTCCAGGAATAGTTGTAGTCGCTTCCGTCCCGGTTCTCCTCGCCGTTTTTTTCGTTGTGCTTCCGGTCATAGGAGACGGTATCCATCAGCGTAAAGCCGTTGGTGTTCGCCATGTAGTCGATCACAGCATACTCCGCCGGGTTTCTGCGGTTCCGGAACTCAAAGGCCGACAACATTCCCTCATCGCCCTTCAGGAACCGGCGCATGTCCTCCATGAACTGCATATTGTATTCCGCGAGATTCTTTTCCTCCACCGATACCGCGCCATCTCCCGGAGTCACATAGCCCTGTTTCGGCCGGCGGTTCATGACATCGTTCCAGTTTTCCGCAAAAAGCTTCGTCCGCTTTAAAAACGGATCCTCCGCTGCCAGAGAAAGATCCGGGAATCCGGTCAGATGGAAACCATCCACATGGTACTCTTCCACCCAGTACCGGAGCACGGAGAGGATCTCCCCCGGAAGCTCTTTTCCTGTAAAGTACATCTCCGGGATACACTCGATCCCGGCCTTATGCAATTCTTTAACTAATGTTTTGAACTCACCTTCCGCCGACATTGTCTCACGGGAGGCATACGCCGTCTTCACCGCGTAGAGATAGGACGGACCATATCCCCAGTAATTTAAGTATCCTGTCGGCTCCTGTTTCGCGTTATGGAATCCGCTTCCGGAGGATGACATCATGATCTCATCGAACTCTGTCACCGGCATCAGCTCCACCGCCGTGATCCCGAGCTCTTTTAAATATGGGATTTTCTCCATGACACCGGCATACGTTCCTCGGGCAGATACCCCGGAGGACGCATGCGCCGTAAATCCCCTGACATGGAGTTTGTAGAGGATCGTTTCTGCATAAGGGGTTTCCGGGTTTACATCATCCTCCCAGTCAAACTCCTCCGACAGTATCCTGCCACGCACCGGTTTTCCGGCACGTTTCCGGTCTGCCCATTTCTCCCGGCCTGTGATGACGCGCACATTAGGATCTGTCACAATTTTCCCATCTATCACGAAATTGTATTCAAATGATGCAAAATCTGTCCGATCCAGTGCCAGCTCCCACACATCTCCCATCCGGTATTTCGGATCAAACGGGATCTCCTCGCATGGCTTTTTCTCTCCTGGCCTGTACAAGAGCAGCCGAACCTCCCCGGCACGTCCCTGTACAAGGATGTGGACGCCGTTCTCTTCCTGCGTGACACCAAGTGGATACAGAATTCTGTTTCTGTTTCGATATTCTGCCATTCTAAAATCCCCCGTTTTCCCCGACATGTTCTATTTACTGATTTCAGCAACGGTTACCTGCGGTCCTGAGTTTCCGATAATCAACATCAGTAAAAATATATTTTTGAACAACTGCCGCTCTGGCCTTTTCCTGCTGCTAGGTCTCGCATAACTGGCACAACAAATACACAAGTCCGCTGACAGTTATCATATTACCTGTTCTTCTGCGCCTCGATCTGCTCCGCCAGATCGTTTAAGTAGACCCAACGATCCATCTTTTCTTCGAGTTGCACTTCCTTCTCTTCTTTTTCTTTCATAAGCTCATTGAGCTTTGTAAAGTTCGTCGCAGAGGCCTCGATCTCCTTCTCAAGGTTCTCTACTGCCTCTTCCAGAGCGGCGATGTCATCTTCGATGGTATCCCACTCTCTCTGCTCTTTGTAGCTGAATTTCAGTTTTTTCTCCCTTGGCTTCGCGTTCCCGCGGGATGCGCTGTCTGTCTCAGCCGCATCATTTCCCTTATCCGCAGACTTCTTCGCTGCCGCCGGATTCTCCGCCGCGCTCTCCGCAAGCTTCGCTTCCCGCTCCGCCTTCGCTGCCTGGTAATCCGTAAATCCGCCCTCGTACTGCTGAAGCTTTCCATCTCCCTCGAAGGCGAAAATCCTGCCGACCACGCGGTCCAGGAAATACCGGTCATGGGATACCGTGATGACGATTCCCTGGAAGCTGTCAAGATAGTCTTCCAGGATCATCAGCGTCTGGATATCAAGGTCATTCGTCGGCTCGTCCAGGATCAGGACATTCGGTGCGCTCATGAGGATTTTCAAAAGATAAAGGCGTCTTCTCTCGCCGCCGGACAGCTTCTCGATCACGGTGTACTGGACAGACGGCGGGAATAAAAACCGCTCCAGCATCTGGGACGCGCTGATGCTGCCGTCCTTTGTCTTTACATACTCCGCAACATTCTTAATATAGTCGATGACCTTGAGGCTCGTGTCCATGTCCTCATTCTCCTGGGAGAAATAGCCGAGCTTTACAGTCTGTCCGATCTCAATTGTTCCGGAATCCGGTTTGACCCAGCCGGCGATCATCTTCATCAACGTCGATTTTCCGCTTCCGTTGGGACCAATATAGCCGATGCGGTCATCCTTTAAGAAAAAGTAGGTGTAATCCTTTACAAGGACCTTGTCCCCGTAAGATTTGCAGAGATCCGAGATCTCGATGGTGGTACGGCCGAGGCGGCTGGAGATGGACTCCATCTCGACTTTTCCGTCCTCCACCGGTCCCTTTTTATCCCGCAGTGTCTCAAACCGCTGAATTCTGCCTTTCTGCTTTGTAGAGCGGGCACGGGCGCCTCTCTGCATCCATGCGAGTTCTGTCCGCAGGATCGACTGACGTTTGCGCTCAGAGGCCTTTTCCATATCCATGCGCTCTGCCTTCAGCTCCAGAAAACCTTCATAGTTTGCCTGATAGCTGTAAAGCTTTCCGTTGTCCAGCTCCACGATCCGGTTCGTCACGCTGTCAAGGAAATACCGGTCATGGGTGATCATAAGGAGTGCACCCTTGAATTTCTTTAAATAATCTTCCAGCCAGTCCGCCATCTCACTGTCCAGATGGTTTGTCGGCTCGTCTAAGATCAGAAGCTCCGCCGTCGATAGAAGTACAGACGCCAGCGCCGCGCGCTTCTTCTGTCCGCCGGATAAATGCTCCACCTTCTCGTTGAAATCCGGGATTCCGAGACGGTTTAACATGGATTTCGCCTGACTTTCGATATCCCAGACGTGTTCATGTCCCTCATTTTCCCTTAAAACGCTCTCCAGCACCGTCTCGCCCGGATGGAATACCGGGTTCTGAGGGAGATATCGGATATCCAGATTCCGTCCACGGACGATCCGGCCGGAGTCCGGCTCCTCAAGTCCCGCTACCAGCTTCAATAACGTCGATTTTCCTGTTCCGTTGATTCCGATGAGACCGATCTTGTCACCTTCGTTGATGGAAAAGTCGGTGTCATCAAAGAGCAGCCGCTCCGTATATGATTTTGTCAGATGTTCTGCCGTCACTAAATTCATGTTATGTCAACCCACTATCACTTTCTCAATCAAAACTTTTTACCTTCATTTACGTTTTTCAATATCTGCACAAAATTCTTTAATCTGTAAATTGCGTATTCTTTCGCAGATACTTGTACACAGCTTTTATCGCTACATACCGCTATACCTTGAGTCAGGTACTGTACCAAATCTATTCTATTGAATATCCAGCTCCACCGGACAATGATCGCTTCCCATCACTTCCGTATGGATCTTCGCGTCCACAAGCCTGTCCTTCAGACTTTCTGAGACACAGAAGTAGTCGATCCGCCACCCCGCATTCTTCGCTCTTGCCGAGAACCGGTAAGACCACCAGGAGTATATCCCTTCCTGATCCGGGTAAAAATATCGGAACGTATCAACAAATCCGGCCTCTAAAAGCTCCGTAAATTTCGCTCTTTCCTCATCAGAGAAACCTGCATTCTTCCGGTTCGTCTTCGGATTCTTTAAGTCGATCTCCTGATGTGCCACGTTCAGATCACCGCAGAAAATTACCGGTTTCTTCGTCTCCAGTTCCTTTAAGTACGCCCGGAATGCGTCCTCCCACTGCATCCGGTAATCGAGGCGCTTTAAGCCGTCCTGGGAATTCGGGGTATAGCAGGTAACCACATAATATTCCGGAAATTCCGCCGTGATCACCCGGCCCTCATGATCATGTTCCTCGATCCCAAGACCGTAGGTCACTGAGACAGGTTCTTCCTTCGTAAACATCGCCGTACCGGAATATCCCTTTTTCTCCGCGTAATTCCAGTACTGGTGATACCCCGGAAGCTCCAGATCCACCTGTCCTTCCTGCAACTTGCTCTCCTGAATGCAGAAAATATCCGCTTCCGTCTCCTTCAAATATTCTAAAAATCCCTTCCCCAGGCAGGCACGAAGCCCGTTTACATTCCAGGAAATCATTTTTTTCATAGACAACTTCTCCGTTTCTATCGCACTTTTTCGGCCACCGAACTGCTCCGGATTTTCTTCGATAAATGTCGGAACATTCAGAAAATGTGTGGCCCGCATATAGGTTCAGTATAACATTATTCCTAATGTTTTACCATCGAAAAAATAATCCCACATTCCTGTTACATAAAAAAACAGGTCCCCACACAGCATACCGCCATATGAGGACCTGTCTATTTTCAGCCTACCACACTCTTATCGATCACTTTCCAGTAAAGCGCCTTTTTCTCGATCAGCTCCGAGATCAGGTAAAGCGCCAGACCGATCACACTCAAAAGAATGACCGCATTCAGGATCATCTTGATATCGTATGTCTCACTGCCCAGCGTAAGCAGATATCCAAGACCTGCTTTCGCTCCGATCATCTCACCGATGACCGCGCCTGTCATCGCCTGCGTTAAGGCAAGCTTAATTCCGGATAACATCATCTCGATCGAATACGGAACCTCGATCTTACAGAAGGTCTGCCATTTGCTGGCCTTTAACACCTTCATCAGATTGTATACATTATCCTCTATGGAGCGGATCGCCGATACCTCATTGATCATGATCGGGAACGATACGACCAGAATAACTAACGCCGCCTTGGATTCGATTCCGAGTCCCATCCAGAGGATGAAAAGCGGTGCCAGAGAGATCTTCGGGGCTGTCTGGATAATGATGACGAACGGCATGATCAGACGCTCAATAAAGCGGATCTTCGCCATAATATAGCCGAGGACCAGTCCGATCACGATACCGATCACCGTTCCCACCAGGATCTCTTCCATTGTGACACGGATATGTTTCATCACATCACCGCTCACAAACAGCTTTACCATCGAGTTCGCCAGCTCTGCCGGACCGGGAAGCAGGTAGTTCGGTACATGAAAGATCCGGATATACAGTTCCCACACGATCAGAAACAGCGGCAGAAACAGTGCCGGAAGAATGGTTTTTCTATATTTTCTGTAAAACATCTCTCACCTCATAGCTCTTCCCGTCCGAAGCGGGGAAAATTCTTTATTTTGCCGGTGTGTAAAGGAGTTCAGATGCATCGAAGGTCTCGTCGATATTGCCAATCTCCTTGGACTCATCGATCAGTGCCTGCCACTTCTCCGGGTTGGACGCGCCGATTCCGTTTTCCTTCGTGTAATCGCTCTGCCATAAGGTCTTTACGAATACATCGTTTAAGATCTGGACAACAACATCTCTCTTCTCAGCGAAGGTCGGTGCATATTTCTCGATGGACATATCAACAGCTTCCTCAACGTGACCGTCGATGATGTACTCGATCGCTTTGTTTAACGCGCGGCAGAATCCGTCAACAGTCTCCGGATCCTCTGCTACTAACTTGTCGCCTGCAACTAATACGTTGCCGAAGGACGGAAGGAACTGGTCGCATGTGATTTCGCTTGCCGCGTAACCGGAGTTGTTTAACTCGATGGTTCTGAGTTTGGAGAACACGATCGCGTCAACCTGACCCTCTGTGAGTGCTGTCAGAATTGCGCCTGTACCAACGATCTCAACCTGTACATCGTCGATCGTAAGGCCTGCAGACTCCATAGCTGCCTGAAGCTGGAAGTAGTTTGCACTTCCAAGGCTTGTAACTGCTACTTTTTTACCCTTTAAGTCAGCCGGTGTGCTGATTCCGGAATCGCTTCCGAAGATGATCGCGCCGAGGCCTTCCTGATAGGTTGTATGAACAACTTTAACCGGGATACCCTGTGCCTTTGCCGCTACAACTGCATCTGCGTTCGGGAAACCGAACTCAACATTGCCTGCTGCAACGTTCTTTACGATATCGGCTGCTGCTGCATAATAGAATTCAACATTCAGTCCCTCTTCCGCAAAATATCCGTTCTCCTGCGCAAGGTATAACGGTGCGTAATACGGAACTGCGGAACCATCGATCTGGATGGAAACCGTCTTTAAATCGCCTGTGTCCTTTGCTTCTGCCGCCGTTGTCTCCTCAGCCTTTGTCTCCTCTGCGGCTGTCGTTGCCTCTGCGGTCGTTGCTGCTGCTTCGCTTGCTTTGCCTGCGCTCTCAGAGCTGCATCCTGCGAGCATGGACACTGCCATTGCCGCTGTCAGTACGGTTGCAAGAATTTTTTTCTTCATGGTACTCTCCTTCTCCTTTTCATAAATACATTGATTCTTTGTCTTACCGGAACTGCATTTCCGGCATCTATAACTTCCCTCGCCATTTTTGGCCGGGTCATTATCTATATTTTATTTGATCGCGGTCAGCGGGCGGGCCCGCAGACCTTACAATCCGTTACTTTCTGTGCAGATATTCCTTATAAAGCTTTTCTCCCGCGGCAAGAGCCGTTCTGCACATCTCCTTCTGGGCCGGTTCAAAATCCACCAGCCACTGGTCCGTGATCCGGTTGCAGTGTACTGCACAGATGCTTCCGGAAAGAACATTGTTTAACGATGCCAGCGTAAAGATCGTCTCCGCCTCCATCTCCATGTTCAGAATGTTCCATTTTTCATACTGTTCCAGAACAGCATTTTCATCATATCCTGTCTCAAACGGCATCTGACGTCCCTGTCCGTGATAGAAGGAACCGACCGACATACAGATTCCCATGGAATATTCGTTCTTTCTCTCCTCACACGCGCGCTTTAAGCAATCCAGCACTTCAAATGAGGCTAATGCTGGATACTCAGACGGAGCGTAGAAGCAGGAAGCACCGCCTTTCCGGACAGCACCCGTGTTCAAGACCATCGCCCCGCACGGTACATCTTCTTTCAGCACGCCGGTCCCGCCGATGCGGATCAGAGCTTTCGCGCCGAGAGCGATCAGCTGGAGCACAGCGATCTCCGTTGACGGACCACCGATTCCGGTCGAGCACACTGTAACTTTGATTCCGTTGTAATATCCGGTTCCAACCACATATTCCCGGTAGTTGCTGACGATCTTATAATCCTCTAAAAGATCCTCGAACATGGCAACGCGCCCCGGATCACCCGGAAGCAGTACGATCTCTCCGATCTCCTCAGCCGTACACTGGATATGCGGCATTTTTCCATTCATCGTCGGTGATGAAGCCGATGTAAAATTCACACTCATTTCCTCCCAAAATCTTTCTCTCATTCAGCACACCGCATTTTTGTCAGAAGCGGCGGGCTGAGCACTAATTTTTCGATTCGTGCCAGTACAGGAACTTATCCTCCAGCACACTGATCACCTGATACGTCGCGATTCCCAGAATGATCGTGACGATGATGCCCGCGAGCAGCATCGGGGTGTCATAGGTCGATGACGCGTAAGTCAGGATATATCCGAGACCCTGTTTTCCGGACATCCATTCGGCAACGATCGCACCGATGACTGCCTGAACGATACCGACCTTCAGACTTGCAAACAGCGCCGGTAATGAATACTGCATTTCAACCTGTGAAAACACCTGCCATTTTGACGCTTTTAAGATCTTCATCAGGTTTCTGACATCCGGCGGGATCGATTCCAAACCCAGCATCATTCCCGACAATACCGGGAACAGGACCATGGATATGATCAAAACAACCTTTGATACGAGTCCGATTCCGAACCATACGACGAATAACGGGACGAGTGCGATCTTCGGTGCCGTCTGAAGGAAGATCAGGTACGGCATCAGCATGGTTTTTAAAGCATCGATCTTGATAAACACATATCCCAGAACAATTCCTAAAAAGGCGCCGATCACAAATCCGAGAATGACCTCATAAGTCGTCGTCCAGAGATGTGCGTATACAGTTCCTTTTACAAACATTTTGACAAGGCTGCTCCAGACCTTCGGCGGGGACGGCAGGATATACGCCGGGACATGCTTTACCGCAACGTAGATCCACCAGAGCGCGATAAACACGCCGACGGAAAGCGCGTATTCCCCGATGGTTCTCAGGAGTCCCTGAAGTTTTCCGTTCTTTTTCATCCGATGATCCCCCTCAGATACTTATTGTATTCCGTGAACTTCGGATCATTTCTCGTTGCCTCTCCCCTTGGACGCGGCAGATCGATCTCCACCATCTCCTTGACTCTTCCCGGTCTCGCCGACATGACGAGAACGCGGTCCGACAGGAAGGTGGCTTCCTCGATGCTGTGGGTAACGAAAATAACGGTCTTTTTCGTCTTCTGCCAGATTTTTAAAAGCTCCTCATTCAAATGGTCGCGGGTCAGGGCATCCAAAGCTCCGAATGGCTCATCCATTAAAAGAAGCGGAGCGTCATAGGAAAGCGCCCGGACGATGGACACACGCTGTTTCATACCGCCGGAAAGCTCTCTCGGAAGCGCGGTCTTAAACTCTGAAAGTCCTGCAAGCTCCAGGAGCTCGTCAAGCTTCTCTTCATTCTCTTTGGTCTGCTTTTTCTGGATCACTAACGGAAATTCTGCATTCTGTCTCACATTCTTCCACGGGAGAAGAACGGAATCCTGAAATACGAATCCCATCTGCTGGTCTGCCCCGTCGCGGTACTCGATCGTACCGGTGGTCGGTTTATCAAGGTTTCCAATGATCCGCAAAAGCGTCGATTTTCCACAGCCGGACGGGCCGATGATAGAAATAAACTCCCCCGGACGGATCTGGAGGTTGATATCCTTCAGTGCGATTGTATCCTCTTTTAGGAGGTTACTGTACACCTTATTTAAGCCCTTTAACTCTACACTATACTCGCTCATAACAAATCTCCTTTTTTCTATCGGATTGCCTCGGAAATTTCTTTCGCACATTCCTTAAGCAGACAGATCCTCCGGAACATTTTTTCCGTATCTCCATCCTTCATGGACGTAAACGCGATCGCAGCCGCCAGCTCTCCGTTTCTGTCAAATACCGGGCACGCTGCGCCGATGATCCCCATCTGTAATTCCTCGTCAATGACCGCATACCCCTGATTATGAATACGGTCCAGCTCTTCATTCAGCTCCTTCAGATCCGTTTTCGTATTCGGCGTCGTTTTCGTGCGTTTCTCACGATCAAGAATATCCAATGCCTCGCTCCGGTTCATGTAAGCCATAAAAACACGGCCAGCCGACGTGGAATAGAACGGGATCTCATGTCCGATCTTAACCATATACATATTGGAATCGCCGCGTTCGCTGCATGCCACATTCATCACTGCTCCATGCTCCATGATGCAGAGGACCACATTCCGGTCGATCTTTTCCGCCAGTCTCCGCATAGGCATCTGTGCCGCCTGCGTCAGCGCACTTCCCTTTACGACACCGGTGGCGATTGCGCAGATCTTATACCCAAGACGATATTTTTTCGTATGTTCGTCCTGAACGACAAAATGATTTCCCTTTAAGCTTGAAAGGATCCTGTGAGTGGAGCTTGCCGGGATCCCAAGCTGCTCCGCCAGATCCGTCACCGACATTCCATTCATATTTTGGCTCAGTATTTCCAGGGCATTCAATGCCCGGTCGATCAATTGCATAGTCTCCTCCAATTTCTGTAATGTGCGCAGCCACAGGATCCGTGGCTGGCTTATGTCAATGAGTTATCGTTTCTATGCTATTCCGTATAGCGGAATACTGTTCCGTTTATCGAAATATTACAATTTCATTTTAGCATTATCCAATCTTCAATGCAAAGCTTTTGCTACATCGAGCCGGAGTTTTGGCATATGCTACAATTCCCCTATTTTTTTTCGTATAATTTCACGGAAACATGTTCCAGCCAGCGGAAAATCAGGTTTTTGTCATTCCGCGGCATGGAAAAAGGAGGCAATACTCTGCCCCCTTACATTCACACGTTTCCTTCTTATGATTCTTTGATGCCGGATTGTTATATGCTTTTCGCTCCGATATCCTGTTATTTTAAAAAACGTGCTTCCCACGCATATTCCTGCATCTTCTCGATCTCCTCGTCGGTGAAACCAAGTTCCTCCTTCAGCACTTCCTTCTCTTTCTGAAGTGTGGTTCTCGAACAGGTGCGGTTGTCGGAGTTTACGGTTACATGGACACCTGCCTCAAGAAGCTTGTGGATCGGATGCATGTTGATCGCCGGAACTACTTTTGTGTGGTAATTGCTTGTAACGCAGACCTCGAGGGTCACATTCTCGTCGATGAGTCTCTTTATCAGCTCCGGATCATTGATGGCCGCAACGCCATGTCCGATTCTCTTTGTTCCGAAGGATAATGCCGTCTTCATGCTGTCCGGACCGGCCGCCTCCCCGGCATGGAGCGTCATCGGAACGCCATACTCACGGACTTTCGCAAATACCGGGGCGAAATTCTCAGTCGGGAACAGGCCTTCCGCGCCTGCGATGTCCACCGCGCAGACCACATCCCCAAGATATTTCTTCGCAGTTTCTACTGTCTGCATGTTCAGCTCCTCATTGTCCGCTCCACGCATACAGCAGAGAATCAGACCCACACGAATCTGTGGATACATCTTCATGCCGCGTTCTGCTCCGCGGATGGCTGCCTCGACAACCTCATCCTGAGTCAGTCCGTCTTTGATGGAAAACTGCGGCGCAAATCGAAGCTCCGCATACTCCACGCCCTCCTTCGCAAGATCCTCCACCAGTTCAAAGGTCACACGCTCGATGGCATCCGCCTTCTGTAAGACGAGTAACGGAAGATCGAAGCGCTCTAAGTATTCTTCCAGAGTCTTACAGTCCTCCGGTACTTCCATCATATATTTTACTTCCTCCGCACTCTTTGCCGGAAGCTCCACGCCCTGCTCTTTTGCAAGCTCCCAGACGGTCTCCGGGCGGAGCGATCCGTCCAGATGTAAGTGAAGTTCTACGATATGGCTCATATCTGACAATATTCTCCCTTCTAACTATTCAGTGTCTCTATATTGTGTCTTCTATGTTGTGTTTTCGTACAGTCAGCACAATCACTGCACAGATCTTCTAATTTACTACAAAGCAGCCCCTATGTCAGGAGCTGCTTGCATCAATTCTTTCCGACCGCACTCTGCTGCCGTTTTTTATCTCAGTCGAGAAGACTCCCACCTCTTTAGGTGGTGAGTAATAGCAAATTTATTTCCCAGCCGCCGCCTTCATCTGTTTTTTCTTCTTATTGTGCTCCACCATCGCGCAGTAAACCGTATACGCAATAATGATGATCAGATACGGCATCATCTGGATAAACTGCAGCGGGATCGAAGAGTTCTGGAGATAGTTCGCAAGACTCTGGCAGAATCCGAATAACAGAGATGCCAGCATGCCGATCACGGCATTCCCCGCCGCGATGGCCTGGGTTGCCAGAGCGATGTAACCACGCCCCGCTGTCATACCGGAGGAGAAGAGTCCCACATATCCCATGGACAGGAACGCGCCTGCCATGCCTGTCATCATTCCGCTTAAGCAGAGGGCGATGTACTTGATCCTTTTTACCGGAATTCCGACGGATTCCGCCGCATCCGGGGACTCACCGACGGCACGGATATGCATGCCGAGTCTTGTATACTTAAACATGTACCACACAACTGCCACCAGGATCAGCGCCGCGTAGGTCAGCACATGATGGCCGGAAAGCACCGCGCCGATCACCGGGATATCCTTGACGATCGGGATCGTCACACTCGGGAGCTTTAAAGACGGCAGGGATGTGGACGCACCCTTTTCGCCTGTGATCAGGTACAGAACAAAGATCGTTCCGCCGGATGCGAAGGTGTTTAATGCGATACCGGAGATGACCGCGTTGGAGTTTAATTTCAGGATAAAGTAGGCGAGGATGTTGCTGACGATAAAGCCTGCAAGCACCGCCCCCAAAAATCCGATCCATGCGCTCTGGGAGAATGCACTGACGACAACGCCCACAAAGGCGGAGATCAGCATCGTTCCCTCAAGGGCGATGTTGCTGGTTCCGGACCTCGAGGAGATCATAGCCCCCAGTGTCGTTAAAAGCACCGGTGTCGCGCTTCGAAACATTGCGAAATAGAACTCCGGGAGACTCAATGTTTTTAAAATTTCCTGTAAGATTCCCATCTGTTACGCCTCCCCTTTCAGTGCTTTTTTCGCTTCCTCGCGCTGTTTCCAGCCTGCCATGAACCGCTCGGCCGTCACAAACAGGATCAGAACTGCCTGGATAATGGAAACCAGCTCGTTCTGGACGTCGGAACGTCTCGACATTAAGTCTGCGCCGACACGAATATACGCAAGGAAAAATGCCGCGAACGGTACCATCTTCGGATTATTGCCGGACAGGATCGCAATGATAACACCGTCCCACGCATAGGACGGAGAATCCTGCCAGTTGAAACGCTGGTACATTCCCATCTGCTCGACTGCGCCGCCAAGACCCGCAACGGCACCCGCAATGACCTGGGTCATGATGATGACACGGCTGGTACGGATTCCGGAATACTTTGCGAACTCCGGGTTGCTTCCTGAAATGCGGACCTCATAACCAAACTTCGTCTTGTATACAAGAAGATATAACAGGATCACTGCCACAATGGCAATCAGATATCCCACATGGAAGTTCGTTCCGGAGATCAGCTTTCCGAGAGATGCTGTTGCCTGATATTTCTTCGATGCAAAGGTTCCCGCCTCACGGTCAGCAAGGAACTTTGTCACGTTGTAGATCCCAAGGTAAAAGAACACGTAGTTGAACATTAAGGAAGTTACCAGCTCATTCGTGTGGAAATACACCTTTAAGAGCGCCGGGATACTTCCGATCAGCCCGCCCACAGCCGCAGCCGCGATCATGATCACGATCGGGTGTACTGCGAACGGCAGGGATGTCTTGATGGCGAGAGCCGCTGTCACAACAGCGCCCGTGTAGAGACATGCGTCCGCAATCATGGAGAAGTTGCCGGACTTGAATACAAGTCCCAGGGCAAGTCCCGTAAAGATCAACGGCACGCTGCTGGCAAACACTTCAAAAAAGTGACGTTTGGACTGCAGCGGTCCTAAAAACAGGTTATAGATCGCAGTCACCGGCTCCTCACTGACTGCGAAGATCACCGCCACCGACAAGGCGATGGCAATGGCAAACGCGCAGAGAAGTCTTACGATCGTAAATTTTTTATTCACAGTAAGCACCTCCGATCTGCTCCTTGGAATCTTCTTTTACACCCAGCATATAAAGACCGAGCTCATTCTCTGACGTATTTTTCACATCGGAGATATGACCGACGATGCGGCCCTCATGCATGACAAGGATCGTATCACTTAAGGAAAGAATCTCGCTTAAGTCCGCGGATACAAGCAAGATCGCTTTCTTTCTGCTTCTCATGTCCACGATCTTCTTACGGATAAACTCGATGGCTCCGACATCGATACCTCTGGTCGGCTGGTTCATGATCAGAAGATCCGGCTCATAATCGAACTCACGTCCCACAACGACCTTCTGGACGTTACCGCCGGAGAGCTCCGCGATGGACTGCTTGGAGTTATCGAATTTTACAAGGAACTCTTTTAAGATCCGGTTCGTAAACTCGCTGATCTTTTTACTGTCCAGGAGTCCGTGGGTCTTTAATTTATCGGTATAGTAGACCTTGGAGATCGCGTTGTCCTCCAGGGAAAGCTTCGGTGCCGTACCGAATTTCATACGGTCCTCGGAAACGTGGGAGATTCCCGTCTCCTGACGCGCAAGCACCGGGGCATTGGAGATATCCTTTCCGTTCATGGTGATGGTTCCCTGCTGCTGCTTTAAGGTTCCGACGATGGCCTCGACGAGCTCCGACTGGCCGTTTCCGTCGATTCCGGCGATACCTAAGATCTGTCCCTCTTTGATCGTGAAGGAAACATGGTCCAGTCTCGTCTTTCCAAACTGGTCTACGTAGACAAGGTCTTTGACGGAGAATACGTTCTTTCCGAACTCCATCTCCTCTTTCTCAATATTCAGGCTGACATCGCGGCCGACCATCAGGCGGGAGATCTCCCGTTCATCAAGATCGGAGATCTCGTACGTTCCCATGGTCTTTCCGTCCCGGAGGATCGTCATACGGTTGCAGAGTGCCTTGACTTCGTTTAATTTGTGGGAGATAAAGATGATCGTGTGGCCGTTTTCTCTTAAAAGTTTTAACTGTTCAAATAATTCTTCTGTTTCCTGTGGTGTCAGCACGGCTGTCGGCTCGTCCAGGATCAGAATATGGGCACCCCGGTAGAGTGCCTTTAAGATCTCAAGCTTCTGACGCATGGCAAGAGAAATGTCCTCGACCTTTTCCTTTGCCTCTACTTTCAGATTATATTTGTCGGAAAGCTCCGTGGTGATCCGCACCGCCTCTTTCCGGTCTACTTTAAATGCAGTTCCTGTCTCTGCGCCGAGAATCAGGTTCTCCGCAACGGTCATGGACGGAACCTGCATGAAATGCTGGTGTACCATGCCGAGTCCGGCCGCGATCGCGTCGCTGGATGATGAGAAATGTACCTCTTTTCCATCCACGAAGATCTGGCCTTCTGTCGGTGCCAGCATGCCAAACAGCATCTTCATTAAGGTGGATTTTCCCGCGCCGTTTTCACCGACGAGGGCATGGATCTCACCCTTTTTGATCTGCAGATTGACATTATGGTTTGCCACAACGCCGCCCGGATAGACTTTTGTGATGTTCCGGGCCTCTAAAATGATCTCCTGCTCCATTGTTTCCTCCAAGTAAGGCATCTTTGTCTGCCTGTGAAAGTGGTTCCTGTTCGTAAATTCCTGAGTCGCAAATATATTGCAAATGCGGACATTGGACTGCGCCCGCGTAAATGTAAAAATCTCCTGCGATTCGCGGATAGATACGGGGCGATGGACGGCCCGTTCCCCAGAGTTTCCGGGGAACAGACGATTCCAACGTACCCTATATCTCTCCGCGTGAATACAGGAGACATATACTCGCTGCTCCGACATGCTTCTTCTTGTTTTCATTGACATGAAAACAAGAAGCTATGGGCGTTGCCCATATACCAGCTCGATCGTAAAAAGGCTTATGCAAGCAAGCTTGCAACACCTTTCTACGCCCGATCTGGTGCATGTCTCAACTGGAGATGGGTTTTACTGAGCTCCGTTGATGATTCCCTTCAGAGTTGCCTCATCCATACCATAAGCGGAATCAACGGTAACCTCGCCTGCGAGCAGCTTCTCTTTTGCATCCTCGACAGCCTTCTTCGCATCATCAGAAACAACAGACTGGTAAATATCGTTGTCAGCAAGACCTACAACGCCGTCCTCGATTCCAAGGATCTGGTACTCACCGTACGGAAGTGTTCCGTCAACTGCCTTCTCTACTGCATTGTAGATGCTGTCGCCAACGCCCTTGATCGCGGAAGAGATGATGAAGTTTGCTTCATCCTTGCCCTCGTAAGCAAGTGCCTGGTCGGAGTCAACACCAATGCAGTACTTCTTACTTTCTGCAGCTGCCTCGATAACACCTACGGATGCCGGACCTGCTGCTACGAATACAACGTCAGCGCCGTTGGAGTACTGAGTGATCGCAAGCTCTTTTGCTGTTGCGGAGTCAACATAGGAACCAACGTAGGAAACAAGTACCTTCACATCCGGATCTACGAACTGAGCACCCTCAATGAAGCCTACTGCAGAGTCGTTGATAACGGCTGCTGTATCCTTTGCGCCTACAAAACCGATGACGTTTTCCTCGTTTGCGTATTCCATATCGGACTTTGTCGCACTTGCTGCAAGAACGCCTGCAAGGAATGCGCCCTCGTTCTGCTTGTAGCTCATGGAGTATACGTTGCTTAAGTCACCAAGTGTGTAGTCAACATCTGTATCGAAGATGATGAACTTCTTCTCCGGGAACTCCTGAGCGACCTTCTCTGTGATCTCCTTCATATCCCAGAGACCTGTAATGATAAGGTCTGCATCGGACTCACAAGCGTCTAACATGGAACCTTCGAACTTTGTCTTGTCGCTGCCCATCTCGACCATGTTTACTTCAACCTTATCGCCAAGCTCAGCCTCAAGCTTTTCCATACCAGCCTGTGCGGAGTCGTTGAATGCCTTATCGCCGAAGGAACCGGTAACAAGAAGTGTTACTTTTAACTTCTCGCCGTTTGTCTCAGCCTTTGCTGCCTCTGCAGTTGTCTCAGCAGCTGCTGCGGTTGTCTCGCCTGCTGCTGCGGTTGTCTCGGTCTTGCTCTCGCTTGCGCATCCAAACAGCATGGAAGCTGCCATCGCCATTGCAAGTGTGCTGCATAAGAATTTCTTTTTCATAATTAGTTGTTCTCCTTTTCGTAAAAAGTTGATTTATTCAAACTATCCAGAGTTTCCAGATAATTTTTCTTGTTCATCACCGGCTTGAACGCCTCTTTGATCTTCCACGCGGACGCACCGCCGTCGGATAAGAGATCTGCCACGGTATCTGCGAAATAATGAGCCGGGACACAGTATGCCTGCTCCGGATCCGCCGTCTTAAAATCTTTTCCATGGATGCTGCCCTCAAATCCGGCAACACCGATCTCAACGATCGGCCACATGAGGGATAAGTCTCCCATATCTCCGGAAGCGAAGCCGTGAGTTCCCTGAGCGACCATGCTCTCGTCGATATAATCTAAAATGTGTTTCTTCACAAGCTCTGTCAGGTTCTCGTCCTGATGGAGCGGGAAATATCCCGGTGTATCCTGGATCTCAAGATCACAGTTGATCGCAAGTGCGCCGGCGCGGATTGCGCGGGTCACTTTCGCGTTTGTCTCAAAGATCGCCGGAACTGTCTTCGCCCGGACATACATCTCAAGCTGTGTTCTTCCCGGAACCGTATTGACAGACTGGCCACCTTCCGGCACATAGAAATGGACGCGGATCGCGTCATCTGCTCGGAAAGTCTCTCTCAGAAAGTTGATCCCTGTCATGGCAAGGTTTACCGCGTTGAGCGCATTCACACCGCCTTCCGGGTTTGCGCCTGCGTGGGACGCTTTACCGGTGAAGATCGCACGCTTCATGATAAAGCCGTTTAAGCTGGAGCCGATCTCCGCATGATACTTTGTCATATCGATCCCCATAGCGTGGCAGGATAACATGATGTCCACATCATCAAAAATGCCTGTTGCGATCATCTCCTGTTTCCCTGACGGGTGGGAGATCTTTCCTTCCTTAATAAGTCCCTTCCGGTAATCCATATCGCAGAACTCCTCCGCCGGCGTCACGAGAAGTGTGACCTTTCCGCAGAGATCCTTTAACATACCGGATTCCCTGATGGCTAAAAATAAGCTCATCATAACGCCAAGCTGACCGTAGTGGCCGCAGGTATGGGCTGCACAGCTGTCCTCACTGGCGTACGGATGTCCGAAAGTCGGAACCGCGTCGAATTCCGTGATCAGGCCGATATTCGGCCCCGGCTTTCCGGAATCTAAGACTGCCCGGATTCCCGTGTATGCGACATCCTCATGCGGAATCCCCGCCTTGTCGAGTGCCTCGATCGCCTTTTTTCTTGTTCTGAACTCCTTAAATCCGAGCTCCGGATGACAGTAAATATCTTCGCTCATTGCGATGATCTCCGGCAGGATCTGATCTAATGCTTCATGAACTGATTTCATGGTGTTTCCTCCTTCACTATACCTGTGCAGGCCGGATGCAGAGCCCTTCACGACAGTCTGCCTGAAATTCCTTAGAAGTCCCCATTACACAAAAAAGGTCTGCAAATGCAGACTTTTTTACGGGTTACTCAGGCAACTAATGAGTCAGTATAGTGCAGAAAATATCATAACGAGTTTTATGGGCAAATGTCAAGATTTTTCTATGATTTTTCGACAGTTTTTAGAGGTATTCCGCTCATCGGAATATATATCATGTGTACTTATAAGTATTTGTTCGATATGTTAATAAATGGCATATTAACAGAAAAGGCGCCGTTTTCAATATCAGAAAGCGGCGCTATCGCTTTAATCAATATTTTATGCCCCGTACATCCATGTCGGAAGTGCCAGACAAATCTGAGGGATATATGTGATAAACTGTAAAATGATATAAAACATAATAATATAAGGAACCGTTGCTTTACAAATCCGTTCAAATGGTACACTCGATACTTTTGACAGTACATAGAGCACCATACCCACTGGCGGTGTTAAAAGACCGATCATGAGATTTAAGATCATGATAATTCCAAAATGGACAGGATCTACTCCAAACGCAGTTACGACCGGAAGGAATACTGGTGTCAGGATAATAATGGATGGAGAGGAATCCATGAACAGTCCGACAAAAACAAGGAATACATTGATCACAAACCATGCCATATATTTATTGTCTACATAGGTAAGGAAGAGGTTCGCAACCATCTGCGGGAATCTCTCAAAAGAAAGGATGTAACGAAAGATTGTTGCACCACGGACGATCATCATAACGGTGCATGTTGTCTCGCTGGCTTCCTTTAATGCTGCAAGCAGCTTTTTTAATGTCAGTGTGCG
>OODU01001465.1_pt1 | contig 23029 bp, 22 predicted proteins | sample 1671171 | NCBI WGS metagenome assembly OODU01 (sample SAMN06348129, study PRJEB24527) | human gut metagenome | biome: human gut; feature: ankylosing spondylitis patient; material: feces | host: Homo sapiens | place: China | collected 2015-10
GCAAAATCATAAAAACCGGGAGCATGGCCCAGGCCACCCTCTCTTGCCGCTATGCGGCAATTCACCTTGTGTATCACGGCTTTTATACTGTTTCACCTTTCCACGTAGGGCGGGGTGCCCTCACCCCGCCGCCGCATGGGAACTTTTGGACGTCCGTGTTTTGCGCGTAGGGCGGGGTGACCTCACCCCGCCGCAAACACAGTTTGTCGGCGAGACTTTACAGCCTTATATTGTATCATATCGTTACCGCTTTCCCATACCTTCGGCAGAACACACAAATACGCAGGCGAATTTTAGGGATTTTTATCAATTTCTCTCTTGCGCAAGACACGGCTATATGGTATGATAGGAGAGCGTGAGAAAGACAGTTGTCTTTTCAGGGAGGACAGATTAAACGCATGGTCAAACCAAAATACTATCTGGTCGAACGAACACTGCTGCCCGAGGTATTTCAGCGCGTGATCGAGGCCAACGAGGCGATCGCCTCAGGCAAGGCTGCCACAGCAAGCGAGGCCGCAAAGCTCGCAGGGCTTTCCCGCAGCGCCTATTATAAATACAAGGACGGCGTCCGACCCTTTTTCGAGGCGACGACCGACCGCATCGTTACGTTCCACTTCATGCTGCACGACCAGCCGGGTATGCTCTCGAGCATTCTCGGGCTGATGGCGAAGTCGGGCGCGAACCTCATGACGGTCAACCAGTCCATCCCCATGCGCGGTCAGGCGTCGGTCACGATCGCGGCCCGCACGGGTGAGATGAAATACTCGGTCGAGGAGCTGCTGCACCGCGCAGAGCAGCTCGAAGGCGTAAACAAGGTCGAAATTCTCGCCTCCGAGTGATAAACGAGCAACAAATTCCCCACGGAAAGGAACAAGCACAATGGTAAAAGTAGCAATCATGGGACACGGAACGGTCGGCTCCGGCGTGTATGAGGTGTTCGAGATGAACGCAGAGAAAATCGCACGCACAGTCGGCGAGCCGGTCGAGGTCAAATATGTGCTCGATCTGCGCGATTTTTCCTCTCTGCCCTACGGACATAAATTCGTTACCGACTTCTCCGTCATCGAGAACGACCCTGAGGTAACGGTCGTTGCCGAGGTCATGGGCGGCGTGGGTGCAGCTTATCAGTTCACCCGCCGCTGCCTGGAGGCCGGCAAGAGCGTCTGCACCTCGAACAAGGAGCTGGTCGCGACGAAGGGCGATGAGCTGCTGAAAATCGCGGAGGAGCACGGCGTCAACTATATGTTCGAGGCGTCCGTCGGCGGCGGCATCCCGATCATCCGCCCGATGCTCCAGTGCCTCGCAGCCAATGAATTCAACGAGATCTGCGGCATTCTGAACGGCACCACCAACTACATCCTGACCCAGATGATCCACAACGGCGTCACCTTCGAGGACGCGCTGCGTCAGGCGCAGGTCAACGGCTACGCCGAGAAGGACCCGACCGCCGACATCGAGGGTCACGATGCCTGCCGCAAGATCTGCATCCTTTCCGACCTCGCCTACGGCGACAAGTTCGACCCGGATACGGTCTCCTGCGAGGGCATCACCAAGATCACCCTTGAGGACGTCGCAAACGCCGACAAGCTCGGCTGCGTCATCAAGCTGCTCGGCCGCTCGGTACGCTGCGAGGACGGCACGGCCTACGCTTACGTTGCGCCGCACCTCATCCACAAGGAGAGCCCGCTCGCAGCCGTCGAGGACGTATTCAACGCCATCATGGTAGACGGCAACGCGACCGGCGAGGTCATGTTCTACGGCAAGGGCGCAGGCAAGCTCGCGACCGCTTCCGCCGTTGTCGCGGATATGCTCGACTCCATCGAGCACAAGGACAGCCGCCGCCGCATCATGTGGGGCAACGGCTCGAAGAACCTGCTCCGTCCGCTCGACACGCTGCGCTCCGCGTGGTACGTCCGCTTCAAGGGCGCGCGCGAGGACATCGAGAGCATTCTCCCGGTCGAAAGCCTGTCCGAGCCGGTCGAAGGCGTATTCGTCGTTCAGACGAGCAAAATCCCGACTGCCGAAATGGACGCGGCAACCGAAAAGCTGAACGCTCGCGGCAAGGTCTGCGCCGCAATGCGTATTCTCTAAGGAGGCATACATAAAATGGTTCGTGTTACCGTTCCTGCTACGAGCGCCAATATGGGCTCCGGCTACGACAGCATCGGCATCGCGCTTGAAATGTACAACGTGATCGACCTTGCTGAAAACGATCATATCGATATTTCGGATAAAAACGGTCAGTTCGTCCCGAAGGACGAGTCCAACCTCATCTATCAGTGTGCAAAGCGCGTCTACGATGAGTGCGGCAAGCCGCTCTCCGGCCTGACCATCATCGAAGACTGTGCGATTCCGCAGACGCGCGGTCTGGGTTCGTCCTCGGCCTGCACGGTCGCGGGCATCATGGGCGCGAACGCCCTGCTCGGCGAACCGCTCGACCGCAACGCGGTCATCGACCTTGCGGCCACCATCGAGGGCCACCCGGACAACTCGACTCCGGCCATTCTCGGCGGCTTCTGCGTGGCGCTGCTCGAAAACGGCCATGTCAGCCACGTCCGCGTGCCGGTCCACGGCGCGATCGACTTCGTGGTCTTTATCCCGGATTTTCAGCTTTCCACCGAAAAGGCGCGTGCGGCGCTCCCGAAGCGCATCGACCACCACGACGCGGTCTACAACCTCGCGCGTGCGGCTCTGCTCGCGGGCAGCCTGACCACCGGCAAGCTGGAAAATCTGGACGTCGCGACCGGCGACTGCCTGCACCAGCCCTACCGCTTCAGCCTCATCGAAAATGGCGAGGACATCGTCCGCGAGGCCAAGGAGCTTGGCGCACTCGGCGCGTTCATCTCGGGCGCAGGCCCGTCCATCGTGGCTATCGTCTACAAGGGCGACCGCGATTACATCGAAAAGGCGCAGGCGCTCTGCGAGAGCAAGTACCCGCACTGGAAGGCCGTGCAGCTGCGCTGCGATGAAGTCGGCACCACGGTAAAACGTCTGTAAGGCAAATAGTTTACGCATCGAACACTTTTCTATTTGCATATAGGGACGCGGCTGCTCCGGCAGGCGCGTGATATAAGGAGGAAATTAAACAACTATGAGTCTTATTGTGCAAAAGTTCGGCGGCACCTCGGTCGCTGATACCGAGCGACTGAAGAATGTCGCTGACATCGTCACCAGCACCGCTAAGGCCGGCAACCAGGTCGTTGTCGTCGTTTCCGCACAGGGCGACACCACCGATGACCTCATCGAAAAGGCCGCCGAGCTGAACGAGCGTCCGTCCAGACGCGAGATGGACGTTCTGCTGAACACCGGCGAGATGATCTCGATGTCCCTGCTCGCTATGGCTATCCAGAAGCTCGGCTTCCCGGTCGTTTCCCTGACCGGCTGGCAGATCGGCATGGAGACCAACAGCAACTACTCGGACGCACGCATCAAGCGCATTTCCGGCGACCGCCTCAAGGCAGAGCTGGACAACGGCCGCATCGTTATCGTTGCCGGTTTCCAGGGCATCAACAAGATGGGCGATGTGACTACCCTCGGCCGCGGCGGCTCGGACACCACCGCAGTTGCCATCGCGGCGACGCTCGGCGCGGATCTCTGCCAGATCTACACCGACGTTGACGGCGTATACACCGCCGACCCGCGCATCGTCAAGAATGCGCGTAAGCTGGACGCCATCACGTATGATGAAATGCTCGAGCTTGCGTCGCTCGGCGCACAGGTCCTGCACAACCGCTCGGTTGAAATGGCAAAGAAGTACAACGTCGATCTCGAGGTCGTTTCGAGCTTTACCCGCAATCCGGGTACGAAAGTCAAGGAGGGTTCTAACATGGAAAAACTGAACGTTTCGGGTGTAGCCCGTGATAATAACTGCGCGCGTGTCGCCATCATCAACCTGAACGATACCCCGGGTACCGCTTTCAAGGTATTCTCCCTGATGGCCAAGCACAACGTCAACATCGACATCATTCTCCAGTCCGTCGGCCGCGACAACAAGAAGTCCATCTCCTTCACCATCCGTCAGGACGACGCAGAGCGCGTTGAGAAGATCCTGCGTGATGCGAAGGAAATGCTCGACTACGAGGACGTTTCCATCAACACCAAGGTCGCTAAGGTTTCCATCGTCGGCGCAGGCATGGCTTCCGCCGCAGGCGTTGCATCCAAGATGTTCGAGGCTCTGGCAGGCGCCGGCATCAACATCCGCATGATCTCCACCTCCGAAATCAAGATCTCCGTCCTTATCAACGAGGAGGACAGCGAGAAGGCTGTCAAGGCGATCCACGACCAGTTCTTCGGCGACTGATACTCAGGGTAACACCGTATTTTTTCAAATCCGCATCAAAAGCCTCGAAACCGCGTGTTCGGGGCTTTTCTTGTACTTTTGTGCCACAAAAAAACCGCCGCAACCTGTGGTTGACAGCAGGAAACGCCGGGTTGGTGGCACGGAATGCGCAGATTGGGTAGAGTAGAGATAACGAAAGGACAACGGAGGTGACCGATATGACGACAGGCGAAAAAATCGCGGCGCTCCGACGCGAGCATAAATTAAGTCAGGAAGCACTCGGAGAAAAGCTCGGACTTTCCCGGCAGGCGGTCAGCAAATGGGAGGCCGACCAGGCCGTCCCGACCATGGACAATCTGATGGAGCTGAGCCGACTGTTCGGCGTGCCGGTCGATACGCTGCTGCGGCCGGACGCGCCCTTCCCCGCTCCCCCGGCGGAGAAAAACAGCACAGACGCTCCTGCGGCCCCTGAGACGCCGCACAAAGGCGTTTCTCCCTCGCGCGAGAAAATACTCGCCATCGGCGGCGCGGCGCTGCTGTGCGTATCTCTCGCGCTGAACGCGGTATGTCTGTATCAAATCGCGCAGCTGAAAGGCGAAGTGCAGGCGCTGCGCGTGCAGGCCGGAAACGTCAGCACGGTCTTCTACCCCGGCACCGGCGCGGATACCGGCGACTTCGCGGAGTCGAGCGAGCACATGACGCTCGACCCGGAGAACACCGAGCAGCTTATCGTGACGTTCTCCGCCGTGCCGCGCGTGGCAAGCGACGGCGAAACCGCGAAATTCCTGCTCCGAGGCAGCGAGCAGTCGTGGGAATGCGAGGCGGAAGACGACGCCGGAGGCGGCTATCGCGGCAGTCTGACAATCCCGATGGTGGACGAATACTCGGTTTATCTCGTTCTCACCGACCGGAACGGCGGCACGCGCAATCTGCTCATCGCAAGCGAATCCGACATCGAAAACCGCTTCTCGATTGACGTTCAGGCTTACTGGTCGAGCGGCGGCCCGACGTTCAGCTTTGGCAAGAACACGTTCACGGGAACGCTTTCCACCTATGTGGATGTCCATGACGCGCTGGAGGACAAATCGTTCACCGGGCGCATCATTCTCTATCAGAATGGCAAAAAAATCGCGGAGCAGCCGCTTGAATACCGCATCTCCGACGGCGAATACGGCAGCAACATTTACGATACCGAAGTACGCCTTGGCGCGTTCGAGGGACGCATGAGCGACTTCAGCATCAAGGTCGAAATCACGGACGCCTACGGCCGCGTTTTCACGGCAGACCCCGATTAAACAGGCATAAAAAATCCCACAGGGAGCAAATCTGCTTTCCCTGTGGGATAATTTTTTACTCGTTTTCGGACTGTTCACTCTGCTGTGGCTCAGCCTTTGCCGGCTCGCCGAGCTTTTCGTTCAGGTCCTTCTGAAGCTCGCTTACGAGATCCGCGCCGACCACCTTATCGGGAACTTCCTCACCGTTGAAAACCTTCTTGAACGTTTCGCCGTCCATGGTTTCGTTACGGATGAGGTATTCCGCGACGCGGGTCATCGCGTCCATGTGCTCGGTCAGAAGCGCCTCGCACTGGTGATAAGCGGTTTCGATGATGCGGTGAATTTCATCGTCGATCTCAGCCGCCTTGACCTCGGAGTAGCCCTTGCCTGCGGCGAAGTCGCGGCCGAGGAAGATCTCGCCGCCCTCGGAACCGTAGTCGATGGGGCCGATCTTGTCGCTCATGCCGTAGCTCGTGACCATCGCGCGCGCCATCTGGGTGGCCTGCTTGATGTCGCCGTAAGCGCCGGTCGAAATATCCTCCATCGTCAGCTTTTCAGCTACGCGGCCGCCAAGGCAGACGACGATATATTCCTCCATATACTTCTTCGTGCGGTACGCCTGATCCTCCTCGGGCAGCGGCATGGTGAAGCCGCCTGCGCCGGACGAGCGCGGGATGATGGTAACGTGGTGTACCGGGTCCTGCGTCGGCAGCACCTCGAAGCAGATGGCGTGACCGGCCTCGTGGTAGGCGGTCAGACGCTTGTCGTGCTCGGTGATGATGTGGCTCTTCTTCTCCACGCCCATGACGACCTTGAGCAGCGACTCCTCGATTTCCTCCTGCGAGATCAGCTTCTTGTTGCGGCGTGCCGCAAGAAGCGCCGCCTCATTGAGCAGGTTTTCGAGGTCTGCGCCGGTGAAGCCGGCGGTCGTCTTGGCGATGTCGGAGAACTTGACATCCGGGTCGAACTGCTTGTTGCGCGCATGAACCTTGAGGATCGCCTCGCGGCCCTTGACATCCGGTGCGCCGACATAGACCTGACGGTCGAAGCGGCCCGGACGAAGCAGCGCGTTATCCAGAATATCCTTGCGGTTGGTCGCGGCGATGACGATAACGCCCTCGTTCGCGCCGAAGCCGTCCATTTCAACGAGCAGCTGGTTGAGCGTCTGCTCGCGCTCGTCGTGACCGCCGCCGAGGCCTGCGCCACGCTGACGGCCGACCGCGTCAATCTCGTCGATGAACACGATGGCCGGTGCGTTCTTCTTGGCCTGCTCGAACAGGTCGCGCACGCGCGATGCGCCGACGCCGACATACAGCTCGACGAAGTCCGAGCCGGAGATCGACAGGAACGGAACGCCTGCCTCGCCTGCGACCGCCTTCGCGATCAGCGTTTTACCGGTGCCCGGAGGGCCGACGAGCAGCACGCCCTTGGGGATACGTGCGCCGATCTGCACGAACTTCTGCGGATTTTTCAGGAACTCAACGATTTCCTGAAGCTCGGCCTTTTCCTCGTCCGCGCCCGCGACATCGTTGAACGTCACCTTGTTCTTGCCGTCCTGCGCCAGCTTCGCACGCGCCTTGCCGAACTGCATCGGGCCTGCGCCGCCGCCGGACTGCTTGTTCATCATGAAATACCAGAACGCGCCGATCAGCACCACGAGGATGAGATACGGCAGGAACTGCGCCCACCACGGAATCGTTGTGGTGATGTAGTCTACCTTGGTCAGCGTGCCGTCCTTCATCTGCTGGTCGATGACCTCGCCGAGCTGCGACCACCAGACCGAGGTGTAGTCGCCGATCTCATAGCTGACCGCGCGGTTCTCGTTCTTGAGGTGCATGGTCAGCGTGCCGCCCTCCAGCGTGTAGCGGTCCACGTCGCCCTGTTCGAAATACTGGTACACATCCGAGTAGGAAATCGACTCGGTTTTCTGCGTCTGGCTGACGACGTAGCTTACGCCGGCCAGCAGGCACACCAGTATGAGCAGGTAAAGGCCGAAGCCTTTCATTTTGCCTTTCAAATTGGTTTAACGCCCCTTTCCGTTGGGAAAAAATTATTCGCCGCCGTATACATGCGGCTTGAGAATGCCGATGTACGGCAGATTGCGGTACTTCTCCGCGTAGTCCAGACCATAGCCGACTACGAACTCATCCGGGATTTCGAAGCCGAGGTAGTCTACGTTTACATCGATCTTGCGGCGCTCCGGCTTGGACAGGAGCGTGCACAGGCGGATGGAGTTCGCGCCGCGTGCCGCAAGGATCTGCATGAGGTAGTGCAGAGTAACGCCCGAGTCGAGGATGTCCTCCACGATCAGCAGGTCGCGGCCGTCGATCGGCTGCGCGATGTCCTTGATGATCTGAACCTCGCCGGTGGTCTTGGTGCCGTTGCCGTAGCTGGACACGACCATGAAATCTACGTTGCACGGCGTATCGATCGCACGGGTCAGGTCGGCCATGAAGATGTACGAGCCCTTGAGGACACTGACGATCAGCGGATTCTTGCCGCGGTAGTCCTCCGTGATGCGTGCGCCGAGTTCGCGGACCTTGTCCCGGAGCTGCTCTTCGGTGAAATATACTTCCTTAATATCGTCTCGCATGTTATAAGCCATTTCGTCAGTTCCTCTCAATTTTTATTTCCAGTCTTTCGCCGTTTTTCGGCGCTCGACTGAGATCCATGCCGATATTCTGCACCGCGATAACGCCGTTTTTATCCGCAATGACGGCGAGCCCGTTCCGCTCCGCCGCCGGGATCTTCCGGTCGATCATCAGCTTTTTGAGCGTGCGGCTCCCTCCCTTTTCGGTCAGGCGCAGCCGGTCTCCCGTCTGCCGCGCACGAACACACAGCGATGCAAAATCTATTGTACCACAATCTGCGCAAAAAGTATTGACTGTTTTGTAAAAAACTTCGGATTTTTCTAATTTTCTGAGTTTGACTCTGTTTCCGCCTGCCCACACGCCGTCAAACGGCACCGCAAGCGCCATCGCTTCGGCGGCCGGGAGGCTCTCCCGCTTTTCAATACGGAAGCGCTCGTACTCGCGTCGGGCCGTAAAGCCGTGCGGCAGGTCGAGGGAAGCCGAGGGGTCTGCACTTTCGAGCAGACGCCCGAGCGCCTCGATATGGGTCTGCGCAAGGTCGCGCAGCGGCATTCCGGCGTTTTCCGCCGCCTTCCGCAGCGCACGCCCGCGCACCGCCTCGCGGCACAAGAGAAACGGCCGCGTGTCATATGAGCCGTCCGGCTGCGCCGCCGCGTGCAGGCAGTCCACCGCGAGTGCACCGAGGGTCTGCTCGTCCTGCCGCAGCTGCTGTCCTAAGCGGAGCGCCGACTGCGCCGCCGCGGGGTTTATCTCACGCAGCACGGGCAGCACGCTGTGCCGCAGACGGTTCCGCGTGTAGTCGTCGCTGAGATTTGAGCTGTCGGTGACGTAATCCTGCCCGTTTTCGCGCAGGAACGCCTCGATTTCGCGCCGCTCCGCGTTCAGAAGCGGCCGGATGATATTGCCCCGCACGGGCGGGATACCGGCAAGACCCCTCGCGCCGCTGCCGCGCACCAGATGGAACAGCACGGTTTCGAGGTTGTCGTCCGCCGTGTGGGCGGTCGCGATTTTGCAGCCGTCCGCCGCTTTTTCCAGCTGTGCGTAGCGCTCGCGCCGCGCGGTCTCCTCGACCGCCTTTCCTTGCGAGAGCGCGGCAATATCCACGCGCACGACGGTCAGCGGAACACCCCGCTTTTCACACAGCGCCCGGCAGAACGCCTCGTCCCGGTCGGACTCCGCGCCGCGCAGACAGTGGTTTAAGTGAAACGCGCGGACCTCGTAGCCGAGGCTTTGCAGCACGAGCAGGAGCGAAACCGAATCCGCGCCGCCCGAGAGCGCCGCAAGAACGGCCTCCCCCGGTCTCAGCATATCGTACCGGCGGATGGTTTCGGCCGCCGTCCGCACAAGGCTGTTATTCCTCATGGATGCGGTCCGGGTTGGAGAAGGTCGTGTACTGACCGACCCACTGAAGCTCTACCGTGCCGGTCGCGCCGTGGCGGTTTTTCGCGATGATGATTTCCGCGATGTTCTTGTTTTCGCTTTCCTCATCGTAATAGTCATCGCGGTAGATGAACATAACGATGTCCGCGTCCTGCTCGATTGCGCCCGACTCACGCAGGTCGCTCAGCATCGGCCGCTTGTCCGAACGCTGCTCGGACGCACGGGACAGCTGCGACAGACACACGACCGGAACATTCAGCTCCTTGGCCATGATTTTGAGCGAACGCGAAATTTCCGCGACCTCCTGCACACGGTTGTCCATGTGGCGGCCGCCGACGTGCATCAGCTGAAGATAGTCGATGACGATAAGGCCGAGTTCGTCGCCCAGACGGCGGCATTTCGCCTTGATTTCGGGTACGGTGATGGCCGGGTTGTCGTCCACGTAGATGTCGAGGCTTGACAGGACACCCGCGCCGCGTGCGATTTTATCCCAGTCGTCCATCGTCAGGTCGCCCGTCTTGAGCTTCTGCGCTTCGATGAGCGCCTGACTGGACAGAAAACGGCTCGCGAGCTGTTCCTTGCCCATCTCAAGCTGAAAAACGCACACACCCGTGCCCTTTTTGTAGCCCTTCGGCTTGTTCTGGATACTCGCCTTGGCGGCGTTCAGGGCAATGTTGAGCGCGAAGGCGGTCTTGCCCATGCCGGGTCGGGCGGCGATCAGGATAAGGTCGGACTTGTTAAGGCCGGTCAGCGCCTTGTCGAGCGCGTGGAAGCCGGTGGACATCCCCGGAATGTCGCTGTCCGACTGCATCCGCTCGTTCAGCTCGGTATACAGGTCGGCAATGACGTTTTCGAGCTTGGACAGGCCCTTGATCTCGCGCCCCTGACGGATGTTGTAGATGCGCTGCTCGGCCAGCTCCGCGATGCCCGAAGCGTCGCCCTGACCCGAAATCGCGTTCTGCTGAATTTCGCTTCCGGCGTCCGCCAGCTGCCGCAGCAGGCTCTTGTCGCGCACGATGCGCACATATTCCGCCACGTTCCGCGAGCCGGGCGTGATGTCCATCAGCTGGAACAGGTAGGCTCGTCCGCCCGCCTCATCGTAGTAGCCGGCGCTCGTCAGCTCGTCGAGCACCGTGACCGGGTCGATGCGCTTCGCGCCGTTGAACATCGAATAGATGGTTTCGAAAATACGCTTGTTTTCGTCTGCATAGAAGTCGTCCGAGCGCACCTGCTCGATGACCTCCGGGATACAGTTCGGATCGACCAGCATCGCGCCGAGAAGCGACTGCTCCGCGGTCAGATCCTGCGGCACCTGCCGCATTAAAAGCTCATCCAACAAATACACCTCGATACTTGCGGACTTACGTCCGCCATAATAATGATGCCGCTGCTTGCAGCGGCCAACCTTAGATGCAGCCGCGCCGAAAAGGCGTCGGCGAGCATCTCGGCCCGCCCGCAGGCGACCGTGCGCGAAAGCGCACGGCATGCAATCGTGCTGCTTCGCAGCACACAAAAAGGCCCAGCTCTGCCGGGTCTTTTTGTACCCCGACCCAGCGCCCGTGGGGCGCGACATTCGGGTATCGAAGGGCGGTTTCAAGGGAACCGTCCTTCGTATATAGGGGGCTTTTGAAGCCCCCTATAAGCCGCGCAAGCGGCTTTACGCCTCGACTACCTGTACGAGGATCTCGCCTGCGATGTCCTGATACAGCTTCGCCTTGACGCGGTGTACGCCGAAGGTCTTGATCGGCTCCTCAAGCACGATCTTCTGCTTCGGAACGTTCAGGCCATACTGCTTGTTGAGTTCCTCTGCGATTTCCTTGGAGGTGACGGCGCCGAACAGACGGCCGCCCGTGCCGCCCTTCGCCGGAACCTTGACCGGGCTCTCCTTCAGCTTTTCCGCCGCCTCACGCGCCGCCTGCTGCTCGAGCGCAACCTTGCGTGCGTGCGCCTCGTCCTGTGCCTTCTTTACGTTCAGGTTGTCCGCGGTAGCCAGCTCCGCCAGACCGCGCGGCATCAGGAAGTTGCGGCCGTAGCCCTCGCTGACCTCGATGAGGTCGCCCTTCTTGCCCTTGCCCTTTACGTCTGCTGTCAGAATTACTTTCATGATGTGTATCTCCTTTTGGGGTATGAATTAACGAATTTAATTTACGGATGCTCGTTCTGCTTTTCCGCGCGCTGGTCCTCGAGATAGCCTCGGATGGCCTCGGTGATCAGCCGGTCCGCCTCCTCAGGCGTTGTATTCCTGAGCTGCGCACCCGCTGCGGAATGGTTGCCGCCGCCGCCCAGCCGCTCCATGAGCAGCTGCACGTTGACCTGACCCGCCGCACGGGCGGAAACCGCCATGTCGTTCTCACCGCTGCGGAACGCCACGACCGACGCCGAGGTGCCGATGATGGAAAGCAGCTCGTCCGCCGCCTGCGCCGCCGCGATACGGTCCACCGGCTCGCCGGTGATGGCGAAAATCACGCCGTGGCCGCAGTTTCGCGCAGAGGAAATGATTTTCTGGCGCTCCATGTACTGGTCGAAGCTCGACTGGAACAGGCGCTTGACATCGCTCGACTCCGCACCCGCTCGACGGAGGTAGGCCGCCGCTTCAAACGTGCGCACGCCGGTGCGCGTAGAAAATCCCTTGGTATCGAGGTAGACGCCCGCGAGCATCGCCTCCGCCTCGGCGGTCAGGATGCTGCTCGTCGGAACGAGGTACTGAAGCAGCTCGCTGACAAGCTCGGACGCGGAGGACGCATACGGCTCGTGCAGGCTGACGACAGCGTTTTCGATATAGTCCGCCGCACGGCGGTGGTGGTCGATGACCGCGATTTTGTTGATGGACTGGAGCAGCGCTTCGCTCTCGACGTAGCCCGGACGGTTGACGTCCACGACGATGAGAAGCGTGTTGAAGTCGCACATGATCATGGCGTCCTCGGCGCTGACGAACACGCCCTTGTACTCGCTCTGGGTTTCGAGGCGGTCGATGAGCTCGGTCGCCATGGTGTGCTGCCGGTCAACCACGATGTGCACCGGCTTGTTCTTGACGCGCGCCGCGCAGACCATGCCGGCCGCCGCGCCGATGGCATCCATGTCGCTGTTCTTGTGGCCCATGACGAGCACCTGAGAGGAGTCGCGGATCAGCTGGCTGAGCGCGTTCGCGACCACGCGGCTCTTGACCTTGGTGCGCTTTTCGACTTCCTCGCTCAGGCCGCCGAAGAACTCGAAGTTGTAGCGGTTCTTGATGACCGCCTGATCGCCGCCGCGCGAGAGCGCCATGTCGATGGCGAGTCCCGCGAACTTATAGCTCTCCGCGAGTGTCTCGCCATCGCGGCCGATGCCGATGGAGAGCGTCGCAATAACGCCCTCATGGTTCTGAATATCGCGCACTTCCTGAAGAACCGAGAACTTTCTTGCCGCGAGCTTGTCCAGCTCGGCGTTCTCGATGATGAAGATATACTTGTCGCGGTCGTACTTGCGCATGACGGCGCTCGAGTCCTTGACCCAGGTGGACAGGCGCTTGTCGATGCCGGCGAGGATGTTGGACTTTTCCGAGTCGGTCGTGTTCTTGACCAGCTCCTCGTAGTTGTCGATGGCGATGACCGCGATGGCCGGCCGGCGGGTCGAAGCGTCATCGCGCAGATGCACGAATTCGGTGCAATCAATAAAATGCAGCATCATCATCTGTCCCGCGCCCGACTGCACCATGCTACCGAATACGTGATAGACGCCGCGCCCCATGCGCAGCTCGCCCGGAAAAGCGGTCTTGCCCTCGATGAGCCAGCGGGTTTCAAACGTCGGCGCAAGCTCGCTCAGACGCATATGCGGCGCGTGCGCAAAGTGGCCGGTCATATCCGCGAACGCCTCGTTCGCCCAGATAATCTGTCCGGTCGTTGCGAGCGCCACGACGGTCGGAAGCGGAGATTTCGTGACCGCCGGACGGATCTCGCCGCCCTCGATCTCGATGTTCTCCATCAGCTCGTGCACCTGCTGCCGCCGCTCCGCGTCGCTGCGGATCGCGACAAGGCGCAGAACTACGACGATTGCCATGCCGACCAGTCCGTACGGTCTGGAAAAATACAGACCGACAGCCGCAAATGCGAAAAACAGCACATAAAACACCGCGCGGCCGGGTCGAAGCGCCGTCTGGATTTTCTTTTTCAAATTCCCGCCCCCCTTTTTGGACGCAAATATACAGCATGATTATAGCATTTCCCCGGGCGGATGTAAAGCCAAACGCGCAAAATCCTTCGTATATGGTATCTTAACGCAACTCGCTATTGTGTTTCGGGAAAATAAATGGTAGAGTATAAAGATACAGAGGAGTGCATCCTGCATTTCCGCAGAAATAGACACACGACCGGAGGTTTTTATTATGCAGTTCCGTTTTGCACACAATAACTTTAACGTCCGCGACCTTGCGCGTTCGCTCAGCTTTTATAATGAAGCGCTCGGTCTCAAAGAGGTCCGCCGCATAAACGCCAAGGACGGCAGCTTTATCATCGTCTACCTGTCGGACGGCGTGTCCCCGCATCAGCTGGAGCTGACCTGGCTGCGCGACTGGGACAAGCCGTACAACCTCGGCGACAACGAGTTCCATCTGGCGCTCTCGGTTGACGATTTCTCCGCCGCCCACCACAAGCATCAGCAGATGGGCTGCATCTGCTTCGAGAACCCGGCAATGGGCATCTACTTCATCTCCGACCCCGACGGCTACTGGGTCGAGATCATTCCCGCTAAAAAGTAAAAAATTTCAAAGGAGATTTTCCGTTGAACCCGTATCTTGACCTGTTTATCACCTTTGCAAAAATGGGCGTGTGCACCTTCGGCGGCGGCTACGCCATGCTGCCGATTTTGCAGCGCGAGGTCGTGGAAAAGCGCGGCTGGGCGACCGAAAACGAGCTGATGGACTACTACGCCATCGGCCAGTGCACGCCGGGTGTTATCGCGGTCAACACCTCGACCTTTATCGGCTACCGTCTGCGCGGCGTCCCGGGCGCGATCGCCGCGACCGCCGGCATGATTTTCCCCTCGCTCTGCATCATCACCATTATCGCAGCCTTTATTCAGCAGTTTGCCCACCTCGCCATCGTGCAGCACGCCTTCGCCGGCATCCGTATCGCGGTCTGCGCCCTTGTGCTCCAGAACGTATGGAAAATGGCCAAAAAAGGCGTGGTTGACCGCGCGACCGGCGTGATTCTTCTTGTCACGTTCTGCGCCGTGGCGTTCTTCGGCGTGTCGCCCGTCGTCATGGTTATCATTGCCGCGGCGGCCGGCATCCTGATCAATGTAGCAAGGGGGAAGAAGGCATGATTTTCCTCCAACTGTTCTATGAGTTCTTCAAGGCCGGTCTGTTCGCTGTCGGCGGCGGTCTCGCCACCCTCCCCTTTCTGAAAGCCATCGCGCAGAAGTACCCGTGGTTCACGATGAGCGACCTCATGGACATGATTGCGGTGTCCGAGTCCACGCCCGGCCCGATGGGCGTCAACTCCGCGAGCTATGCAGGCTTCCATGCCGCAGGTCTCCCCGGTGCTGTCGCTGCGACCTTCTCGCTCGTTCTGCCGTCCGTTATCATTATTATTCTGGTGTCGCGTGCACTCGAACGATTCCGCTCCTCGCCGCTCGTTCAGAACGGCTTCTATGGTCTGCGCCCGGCGTCCGCCGGACTTATTTTCGGCGCGATGTTCAGCGTTTTCACGTCCTCGCTGCTCTATCTTGATAAATGGGCCGGCCCGGAGAGCCTGCTGCGCGTGCTGAACCTGCGGGCAATCGCGCTGTTTCTCATTCTGTCGATTGCCATCCGCAAGCTGCCCAAGCTCCACCCCATCGTGTTCATCGGCGTGGGTGCGCTCGTGGGTATTGTGTTCCGGTTTTAAGGCCGCTTTGCCCCTCCTGCACGACGAGAGCAGCGGCGGGGTGAGAGCACCCCGCCCTATGGGCATGAAAATCAAGGGAGCCGCAAGGCTCTCTTTTTTTGCTGCCGGTTTCGCTTTTCCTCGCCGCTGCGGCGCCCCGCGCTGTCAGAACACGCTTGTCGGCGAAACGTCAGTTTCACGACAGTTGTATTACAGTTATGCGTCATTCCGTGGCAAAGCATTGCACCCCGACCGTTTTCGTGCTATTATGACTTAGTATACCAATCATCACAGGATAAAAACAATGTTTCGTTCGCTTTTTCCCCTGTATGCGGAAACGGAGGTTTTTTATGCATTTTCGCAGATTTGCGGCCGTGCTGTGCGCGGTGCTCGGCGCAACGCTTGTCGGCGCGTCGGCGGCAGCGCCCAAGGTCGCAGTATCGGGCCATACATTCAAGGTCAACGGCAAGAACGTCGCGCCGCAGGCCTACAACATCGACGGCTACAACTATTTCAAACTGCGTGACGTCGCCTATCTCCTGGCCGACACCACAGCGCCCTTTAACGTCACCTGGAGCGCCAGCCAGAGCACGGTCGTGAACATCGTCCCCGGCCAAAAGTACCAGAAGGTCGGCGGCGAGCTGTCCGCCTCGACGCTCACCTCGCTCAAGGTCAGCGCCTCCACCTTCAAGGTGCTCATGAAGGGCAAGACGCTCCCCCTGCGCGGCTACCTCATCAACGGCAACAACTATTACAGCATCGCGGACATCGCGGAGTCGGTCGGCTTCGAGGCGGGCTGGGACAATGCGACCCGCACGGTCAGCATCACAACGCCCGACCCTGACCCCGAGCAGCCGGGCAATAACGGCGGCAGCAACGGCTCGGATAACACGCCCACTCCGACGCCCAAACCGACTCCGGCGCCCACTCCGACGCCCAAACCGACTCCGGCGCCGACCCCGACGCCCGTTTTTACGACCGGCGTGTACGAGGTAAACGTCTCCTCGACGCTCACCGTCCGCTCCGGCCCGGGTACGAGCTATTCCTCGGTCGGCCAGCTCTCGAAGAGCGATAAGGTCGTTGTGGACAGTCTTTCGAACGGCTGGGCACACCTCATGGATACCGCAGGCGGCTCCGGCCGCTACGTCAGCGCGGATTATTTGAAGCGTCTCAGCGACTACGACGGCAGCACCACCCCGGACGAACCGTTTACGACCGGCTGGTACCGCGTGAACGTCGAAAGCAAGCTCGCTGTGCGGGCCGCCGCCTCGACCACCGGCAAAAAGGTCGGTCAGCTGTCGAACGGCGCGGAGATCGTTGTGGACAGCATCGCGAACGGCTGGGCGCATCTGATGGACACCTCGAACGGCACGGGCCGCTACGTCAGCGCGAACTATCTCACGCGCGTGCGCGGCTACTCCGCGAGCGAGGGCGAGCCGAACGACCCGGTCGAGCCGCCGCGCACCTCGCAGATCGACGGCAAAATGACCGTTATCATCGACCCCGGCCACGGCGGCAGCGATGTCGGCGCGACCAGTCTGGACGGCACCTACGACGAGAAGCACATCAACCTCACGGTTGCGAAATACCTGCAAAGCTACCTTAAGAGCGCGGGTGTCAACGTTATCATGGTGCGCGATACCCTCGAAGATGGCAGCGACCTGACGCTGCGAGGCGCGGTCATGGAGCGCTATCAGGACACCGCAGACCTGTTCTTCAGCATCCACCACAACGCCGCAAACACCGCCGCCCGCGGTGCGGAAGCGTTGGCGCAGGTCGCGGATAAGAACGGCGGCCCGACCAAAATTCTGGCCGAAAAGCTGCTCGAAGAGTACCGCGCACTCGGTGTGCCGATCCGCTCGATTGTGTTCCGCGAGGGCAGCAACGGCGACTACTATTACACCAACCGTGCCGCGGCGTCGCTCTTTATCCCCGCGCTGACGAGCGAGTTCTGCTTCATCGACAACGCGCAGGACCAGAAGTTCATCGACAGCGACGAGGACCTCGCAGCCGAGGCGCGTGCGCAGTACAACGCAATCATGTACTACTTTACGCAGGTAGACTATTGATAAAATTCAGGAGGAATTTGTTATGACAGAAAGACAGCAGCGTGCACAGGAATTTCACGGCAAGGGCTACAACTGTGCACAGTCGGTCGTCTGCGCGTATGCGGACCTCGTTGGTCTGGATGAGCAGACCGCCTATAAGATGGCCGAAGGCTTCGGCCTCGGCATGGGCGTCATGGAGCTGTGCGGCGCACTGAGCGGCGCGTTCATGCTCGCCGGCGTCAAGGGTTCGGCCGGCGTCGAAGCGCCGGGCACCACCAAGGCGCAGACCTACCATACCACCCGCGAAATGGCGAACGCCTTCAAGGAGAAGAACGGCACCTACCTGTGCCGCGAGCTCAAGGGCGTCACGGACGGCAACGTCCGCCGCAGCTGCCCCGGCTGCATCGAGGACGCCTGCGCTCTGGTAGAGGAAATGCTGGGACTGTAAAGCGCGTTTTTCCAAAGACAAAGAAAAGCGCCTGCCGTTTCACGGCGGGATGAGGTCATCCCGCCCTACGGTTTACCGCCCAGAAAGAATTTCACACAGAAAAAAACCGCTGTACCCGTTCCAGTACAGCGGTTTTCTTATGTAACAATATATATCCGAGCGTTCCCGTTTGTCTCCCGCGCGGCAGCGCGCATTCAATAGAACCTGCGAAGCAGGTTCATAAAAAGTCGGGGCGTGTACCTGACTTTTTATACTCTGAGAGGGAGAAAGTTTCCGGATGGGAACTTTCGGACGTCCGTGTTCTGCGGCGCAAAGCGCTGTCAGAACACACTTGTCGGAAAAAACGAAGTTTTTTCGACAGTCATAGCATTGCTGCGCCCACCAGTCCGGCGTCATTTCCGAGCGACGCTGCCGTGAGTACGGTGTTGCGGTCGCCGCGGAAGGTCTCGCGCTCGATGCGCTCCCTGAGCGGACGGAGCAGCTTTTCGCCGTAGCCTGCCAGACCTCCGCCGAGCACGATGCACTCCGGCTGGAAAATGTTGATGAGGCTCGCAAGGCCGCACGCGAGATTGTCGCAGTATTCCTCGAACAGCTCGCACGCCAGCGCGTCCCCGGCGTCTACTGCGTCGCAGATGTGCTTCGCGTTCAGGTCGGGTCCGTTTTCGCGCAGACTGCTTTCCCGCCCGGCATCCATCGCGCGGTGCGCGAACTTGACAAGCGACGAGGCCGAAGCGTATGCCTCCAGACAGCCGCGCCGTCCGCAGCCGCACGGCTCGCCGCCCTTCTGAATGACGATGTGGCCGATTTCGCCCGCCATGTTGTTGCAGCCGGTGTACAGCTTGCCGTCAATGACGATGCCGCCGCCGACACCCGTGCCGAGCGTCACCATGAGCATATTTTTGATATTCTTCGCCGCGCCGGCGGTCGCCTCGCCGAGAGCCGCGCAGTTCGCGTCGTTGTCCATCTGCACCGCGCAGGCAAACTCCGGCCGGAACGCCTGCGAGAAGCATACGTCATTCATGCCGAGGTTCGTGCCGACCTTGAGCGTGCAGCTCGCCTTGTCGTATGTACCCGGCACGCCGATGCCGATGCTCTCGACCTCGTCCGGCTGCACGCCGCCCGCCTCGCACAGCGCAAGCGCCAGCTGCTTCATGTCCTCGCGCAAGCCGTCCGGGTCGCCCGTTCTCGTCGGCACGCTCTGCTTGATGAGAATAGCGCCGTCGTCCGCGCACAGCGCCGCCTTGACGCTCGTGCCGCCTAAATCAATTCCGATCCGCATATCGCTTTATTCCTCTCCGAACAGATCCTTGCCGCGGCTCTTGAAGTACGCGCCCAGACGTTCCATGCTGCTGTTGATGATAAGCTCCTCCGGGAAGCCGATTTCTTCGAGCATTTCGAGCGCACCCTCGACGTGGCCGACGCGGTAGCAGATGTGGCTGTCGCTGTCCACGACGATCGGCACCTCGTATTTCATGCACATACGCGCGATGTCGGCGCAGTTCTGCTTGCTGCCCGCGCGGACGTTCAGAGAGGCGTTGTTGATCTCTACCACCTTGCCGCGCTCGTTGCAGCGGCTGATGATGTACTCATGGTCGAAATCGAAGTTCGGGTTGCCCAGATGGCCGAACGCATTGACATACGGGTTGTAGAGAATGGCCTCGAGCGCCGCCGTGTGGATGCTCTTGTCCGCCGGCGGGAACAGGCATTCATGGAAGGACGCGAGCGCCCAGTCGATCGGCTTCAGGCTCTTGTTCGCCATGACATTGATGCCGCCGGCCGGGGCGGTAATGTCGAACTCAATGCCGCGGATAACGGTCACGCCGTTTATCTTGCGCGGAATAAGGTTCAGGTTGGAAAAATGCCACTCATGCGGTCCGTCCGGGTTTGTCGGGCCGTGGTTTGTGATGGCGATTGCCTTAAGACCACGGTCGTGCGCCGCCTGTACCATCTCGGTCAGCGTGCTGAACGCATGGTCGGTTACATTGGTATGAGTATGAAGATCCGCAACGATTTGCATTTTACCTCTATTCCTCCTGTGCAGTCGTAAGACTGCAATAATTTATAGTTTTCGCGCCGATAAAACCGCCGCCGTCCGCCAGAGCCGTTTTACCGATGCCCTGCATCCGCGCGGCAGCGCGCATAAAATAGAATTTGCTTTGCAAATTCCAAAAAACCGGGGGCGTGTACCTCGGTTTTTTGACTCTGAGAGAGAAAAAAGTTTCTGAACAGGAACTTTTTTCCGTCCGTGTTCTGCGGCGCCCCGCGCTGTCAGAACACACCTTGTCGGCCAAACGAAGTTTGGCGACAGGTCAGTTGCCGTACTGCTTCAGCATACGCTCCTGAAGCTCCTTGGCGGCGTTGAAGCCCATCTTCTTCTGGCGGTCGTTCATCGCCGCGACCTCGATGATAACGGCGAGGTTTCGGCCGGGCTTTACCGGAATGGTCAGACTCGGTATCGCGATGTCGAGGATGGAGGTCGTCTGGCCGTCCATGCCGAGGCGGTCGTACTGCTTGCCGTCCTCCCACGGCTCAAGGTTGATAACAAGCTCGACCTTCTCGGTCATCTTGATCGCGCCGATACCGAAGATGCGGCGGACGTCAACGATGCCGATACCGCGCAGCTCGATGAAGTGACGGATAACCTCGGGAGCCGTGCCGACAAGGGTCTTGTCGGATACGCGCTTGATCTCTACCGCGTCGTCCGCGATCAGACGATGGCCGCGCTTGACCAGCTCGATGGCGGTCTCGGACTTGCCGACGCCGGAATCGCCGAGCAGCAGAACGCCTTCGCCGTAAATCTCAATCAGAACGCCGTGCAGCGTAACGCGCGGCGCAAGATTGACGCGCAGGGACGCAACGAGCGAGTTGATGATAGTGGAGGTGAAGTCGTTCGTGCGCAGGATGGGCACGCCGTACTGCTGCGCCGCCGCGAGGCACTCAGGGAATACCTCGATGTTGCGCGTGATGAGCAGGACCGGGATGCGCGTTTCGAACAGACGGTCAAAGCACGCGCGGCGCTCCTCGGTTTCCATTCGTTCTACATAGCTCGATTCTACCTTGCCCATGACCTGAATGCGGTTGGGGTCAAAATAGTCAAAAAAACCGGCCAGCTGAAGACCGGGACGATTTACATCATCTTTGGTGATTTCGAGCTTCTCAAAGCCCTCCGGGCCGTAAACTACCTCAAAATTAAATTCGTGGATCAAGTCTCCCAGGCTTACGCCAAATTCTTTAAGCTGCATATGGGTTCTCCCTTCCGCAATATTTGTCAAGCTGCCGAAAAACTCGCGTTTTTCCGGCAATCTGTGTTCTGCTTCACAGAACTGTGCGCTTTCGCGCGGCATTTGGTGTCCGCAACAAATCGACTTTATCGACAGACTGATACAGACTGATTTCCTACATATTATACCCCTTTTTATACGGAGTTTCAACTTATTCCCGCGCCCGCTGTGACAAAACTTAAAATTTCGAAAAAATTCGAAAAAATCCCTTGCAATTATTCCATCACTGTGGTAATATAATATCTGCTATGCAAGAAACAAAGAAGGAGGTGCAGGAAAAATGGCAAAGTGCGATATTTGCGGCAAGGGCGTGACCTTTGGTATTCAGGTTTCTCACTCTCATCGTCGTTCCAACCGAACCTGGAAGCCGAATGTTCGTCGTGTAAAGGCTCTGGTCGAAGGTACTCCCCGCCATATCAACGTATGTACTCGGTGCCTCCGTTCCGGCAAGGTAACCCGCGCTATCTGATTTCGGCGTGACGTTGAATATGCTGAAAGCACTCTGCACGTCAGGGTGCTTTTTTTCTGTCTGTGTATCAAGAATGAGAAATTAGGTGATTTTCCATGCGCAAGGCTTTCCGCCCCGCATTCACGGCGACTATCCCCGTGTTCTGCGGCTATCTGTTCATCGGTTTCGCGTTCGGCGTCATGCTGCGCGACATCGGCTACACCTCCCCGTGGGCGTTCCTGTGCAGTCTTACCATCTACGCCGGTTCGGGACAGTATCTGCTCGTGTCGCTGATGGCCGCGAAGGCGTCACTCGTGACTGTCGCCGTCATGACGCTGCTGCTCAACTGCCGTCATATCTTCTACGGTCTGTCCTTCCTCGAAACCTTTCACAAAATGGGCGCGCGAAAGTGGTATATGATTTTCTCGCTGACCGACGAGACCTATTCGCTGCTCTGCTCGCTCAAAACGCCCTCGGACGTTGACCCGGACGCCATGCGCTTTCTGGTCGCCATTCTCGACCACGCCTACTGGATCTTCGGTTCGATCATCGGCGCATTTGTCGGCGGCGTGCTGCCGTTCGACACGACCGGCATTGATTTCGCCATGACAAGCATGTTTACCGTTATCTTCGTTGAGCAGTGGATCGCCTCGAAGAGCCATCTGCCCGCGTTTCTCGGTCTGGGTGCGGCGGCGGTTTCGCTCGCGCTGCTCGGCCCGCAGAACTTTATCCTGCCCGCGATGCTCGCCATCTGCGTGATGCTTGTGGCGCTGCGCCGGCAGCGTGCAAAGGAGGCGGCGTAAATTATGTCAACCGGATATGCTCTTGCTATGATCGCCGTCGCGGCGGTGTGCACCTTCGCCACGCGCGTCGCGCCCTTCCTGCTCTTCAACGGCAGCAAGCCCATCCCGCCGATCATCCGCTATCTCGGCGAAACCCTGCCCCCCGCGGTCATCGCGCTGCTCGTGGTGTACTGCCTGAAGAACGTCGGCTGGATCACCGGCACGCACGGCATTCCTGAACTGCTGTGCATCGCGCTGACAGCCGTGCTGCACGTGTGGAAGCGGAATAACCTGCTCTCCATCGGCGTGGGAACGGCGGCGTACATGATTTTAATTCAAACGGTGTTTGCCTGAAAATTTCTCCGCACGGACAAAAGTCTGTGCGGTTTTTTGTTGCCCGAAAGAAAAACAACGAATATCTTTCCAATCTGTACCCGCTGCCGCGCACTGTTATGCGCGGAAAGACGCGCGAAGCCAGCCCCAAACGGCGGCAGCGCGCCAAAAATGATAGAGCAGTCTTAATTGCGTCCCCCGCTTATTAGCCGCGCGACCGAAGGGGGGCGCGGCAGACCGGAAGGTCAAGGGGAGTCGCAAGAGGGGGTATAGCGCTCATTTAATCCGCGCACGGCGCGGGAATAAGGTTTAGTGGGCTACGGCC
>OODU01001466.1_pt1 | contig 23019 bp, 15 predicted proteins | sample 1671171 | NCBI WGS metagenome assembly OODU01 (sample SAMN06348129, study PRJEB24527) | human gut metagenome | biome: human gut; feature: ankylosing spondylitis patient; material: feces | host: Homo sapiens | place: China | collected 2015-10
CATCCCAAGGCATACATACAATCTATTTTTCTCTCAATAGCTTTCTTTACTGCATTCTCCCATTCATTATTTATTTTTTGTTTATAATCATATACATATGGTTTATTTTGTGTTATAATATCAAAAGCAAAATAATGTATATAGGAGCATAAGCTTATGACAGATGATACTAAAATTCTCTATAAAGACTACACTGAGGAAGAACCCTATGAAGGAGATTGCTGTCCTCCCAATTACTGGACTTGCGAAAAAGGAGTTGGAATAACTTTACCAGAATATGCCCTCAGCCGCAGTCTCACTTATGAGGGCGCACGGCGGAAAATATTAAAATATAGGGACGAACTTATCCCACACATCAGGATAAGAAGCGGCACACAGTATCTTGATGATGTTGCAGTGGATTTTTTAGACAGACACGGAAGAAAAAAAGCAGGCAATTCTGTAGCCGTGAAAACTGAAGAATTGGATGAACTACGGGAAAAGATTGATTCCCTGACGCAGGAAAACGACTCCCTGAAGGCTAAATGCCAAGACTTGACAGATAAATTAGAACAAAATGCAGTTGCCTATAAGGAACTATATGAAAAGTATGATTATCAATTAAGACGTAACGTGGAACTTTCTACTGAACTTATAATATCAGACAGACGCTCCCAGCACGTCATTGATACTCAGTTTGATATGTTGCGCAAGTCCGGTGTTATGACCGCTGAAAAACTTGATATAATACTTGATGCTATGAACTGGAATGGTCTGATACAGGAAAGTAAAAAGCCGCGTACACCACTTTCTCTTGATGATAAGTATGATGATGTCGATGACAATAATGATACCGACCGTAATAAGTAGTGATAGCAGGTAATCTCCAACACCACAAGGGCGCAATTACTGACCACCTATAAGGTGTTCTCGGGGCATCCACCTTCCGGTGTCTCCTGCCCTCCTGCCGTCCTTCGTCCGTCACCCCAAAACCGTTCTCCCGATAACGAGAAGAGCAGCCAGACAATCCGGCTGCTCTTCTCCATTAAAAAAGTGTGTATTACTGCATGAGTGAAGTGTTCATGCACTTTCAGAGTACTACATTCTTCTCTAACAGACAAGTCTTTTCTACAGATTCCCCCGTAATCTTTCACAATCTGATATTTTATCACCTATTTAATTGACTCTTCCATCTTCCGGTACTATAATCAGACATATAAAGAAAAGGAGGTCTTCATCATGAAAACATGGAAGAACAAGTTTCAAAAAGTTCTGGCAATCCTGCTTGCTATCTGTCTCGTTACCGGATTCATGGAAGTCTCGCAGGTACAGGCAGCAACCAAGAAATCCGGAACGACCTACTATTATACCCATTTAGTACGTCAGAAAGGCGGCAGAAAACTTGTCGGAAACAAATATTACTATGACACCGGAACAATGAAAGTCGTATGCAAGGGAAACACATTGACAATGTATTCCTCATTTAACAAATCCAAAAACAGAGTATTGAATACAAGCAAGAAAAATTTTGTAAAATACGGAAAACATACCTTTAAACTAACTTCCAAGACAAAATACTTCTCACTTGAATTTAACCCCGAAAATCCAGATAAGCCATATAGAAATAATTATTCCAAGTCAAACTTTATAAATATTATGAAACGCTTGAATGGTTTAGGCGCATGGATTACAGTAAAAAATGGTAAAGTCGTTAGTATGCAACTTTGTTCATAACAGGAAAAGCGTAGAACAGGTAATCATCCCTGCTCTACGCTTTTCTCATCTAACACATCCAATTTATTCAGAGGTATCTATCTATCCGGCAGAAACCTGAATCCGTATTCCTTCTTGTTTCCATGAAATCTTAGTAGTACAATATACAACATAAAGGAGGACTCTGTTTATGAAAAAAAGAAGATTTTTTCCCTGCCTGCTGTTTTTGCTGGCTGTCATACTGCTGATGCCGGCAACCACGCAGGCGGCAGCCAAGCCGGGAACGGTTAAGCTTAACAGCATTTCAGCTCCGGCTTACAACAAAATCAACATCAAATGGAAGAAGACTTCCGGAGCCACTCATTACATCGTTTATTATAAGAAAGAAGGAACGAAAAAGTGGACAAAAATCAAAACGCTTGACAATTCCAAGAGCAGCTACACGCACACTTCTTCCAAGAAGTATCCAATTGTTGTAGGTCAGAAATATACATATACCGTCAAGGCTTATAATAAGAAGACCAAAAAAGCAGGGGCTTATAATAAGAAAGGCCTTACGGTTTATACGCAACCAGCAATGGTAAAAAACATTAAAGCTGCATATAAAGACGGCATTGTAACATTGACATGGGATAAGGTAGCAGGCGCTGACAAATATCTTGTATACCGTAAAGATAACGGTAAGTGGAAAATGCTGGCACTGAAAAATTCATTATCATATGAAGATGCAGCTTACAAAAAAGGCGCTGTCAATACTTATATGGTACGCGGTTATTACAGCGGTAAAAAGACAAAGGGAAGTTACGACAATGACGGGGTTTCAGTTAGTGTTCCGGCTGACGCAGCAAAACCTACTGAGAAGCCAGAGCCAACAGAAAAACCGGTGACTCCAATCCCTACCGCAACACCGTCTCCAAAACCTACAAAGGTTCCAGACCCGACAGAGGCTCCGAAACCTACTGAAAAGCCAGCGACTCCTACACCGACAGCCACACCAAAGCCGGTCACCCCAGAACCTACAAAGATACCGGAACCTACCGAGAAACCGGCAACACCTACACCAACCGCAACGCCGATTCCTACCGCTACTCCTACACCGAGTCCAGAACCGGAGATGAGTGTTGAGGAGATGGCCTCCGAGGTTATCAGGCTGACAAACATTGAGAGAGTTAAAGCAGGACGTTCACCGTTACAGTATCACGCAGGACTTCAGAGAGCAGCGATGGTCAGAGCTGAAGAGATTACAAGAAAGTTCTCACATACAAGACCAGACGGAACAGACAGCAGCACGGCATTATATGAAAACGGAGTTTCATGCTCATGCGGCGAAAATATTGCTGCAGGTCAAAGAACCCCAGAAGCAGTTGTCAGGGCATGGATGAATAGTCCTGGACACAAAGCAGCAATCCTTGACCCGGATGCAACACATATTGGAGTCGGAGTATGTAAAAGCCCAATCACCGGACAGTGGTTATGGGTTCAGGATTTTTCATATAATCCGGATTTAAAGGGAACTGTTAGCTTTAGCGCAAACGGCGGGGTATTTCAGAGCAATAGCAATGACTTTATATCACTCGTAGAACCAGTTGGAAAAGACATAGATGTCTCAACAATTGAAGTTCCAGTGAGAGAAGGATATAAATTTAATTGTTGGACATATCATGAATCTATGATAACTGGATTTAGGGTTCAGAAAAGAACATTGGAGATAATCGCCACCTGGACACCAATTTCCGAATCTTAAACGCAAAAAACAACGCATCTGACGATGCGTTGTTTTTTTATTTTTTTTGTTCTGTTGTTACCTTTATCTTTCAGCTTTTTCAGATTTATCTTCTTTTCCGTCTATGTTTTCTCTTATTTTTCTTCTTTTCATCAAGAAGTAAATATAAGCATCCGGTAAACGCAATTGCGACAAATCCTACAAAGCCATACATCCAGGTTCCATCAGAACCGGTCATCGGCATTAAGAATACCTGATTGTTTTTGATTTCATACTTGCAATCAAAGAAATACCATTTTTTCGTATAGTTTGTATCTTCTTTTGCAAGGTCTTTGTTTACATTTCCGTATGAGTCAGCTTCATCTTTCGTCAGCTGTAACGGAAGGGTTACCTTGATTACATCTGTCAACAGTGCATATCCGTCAACAGTCTTTGTTTCTCTGATTTCATAATCACCTTGGTCAAGGTTTTCCCATGTGATTTTTCCATCTGCGTCAGTTGTTGCTGTTGCAGTTTCACCAACATTCAACAGACGGCTAAAGTTCTCGCTTTTGTTGTTTGTTGCTGTTTCAGACTCTTTTACAAATTTCAGTTCAAATTCAACGCCAGCAAGCGGTGAATTATCATCTTTATATTTTGTAAGCTGCACTTTTGCAGGTTCAAGGTCATTGTATATTGTTTTTGACAGGTCAACGGTAGAACCATTCTGTGCATCTGCGAGATTTACTACGAATGGCTCGCTATTCAAAACGTATGAAGCAGGAGTGCTTACTTCTGTAAATCTCAACTGTCCGTAATAAGGAAGAACAATATTGTTATTAAATTTGAAGAACTCATCTGAACGATACTGCGTTAAGCTTGTTACAACATGATTGTCGTCAAATCTTACAATACCATTTGCGTCAGACTGTAAATACCATGTACGCTTTACATTATCAGAATTTCCATTAAAGTCGTCAATGTATTCTACCTTGAATATGGTGCCGGAAATCGGGTTTCCTTTTGTACTTAATTTCTTGATAGTCATACGGCTGTCTAAGACTTTCGGGTCATCTGAGAACTGTACTTCAATTATACGGTTTTTGTCCTGAGGCATTGTTACAGAGAACGATTTTGTTACTCCGTAATTATTATGTCCAAGAGGAGCTTCTATTTCAGTTACTTTATAGCTTGTGATTTTTGGATTCAAAGCCATATTGGCGATACCCTCATCATCTCCGGTGTATTCATCGATATTATCAATTATTTCATCAGAAGAATCAGAATAATCAGCATCAAGCAATGCGTCCACATCTTCAGAAATTGCGTTGTTTGCATTCACCACATCGTTAGAGATATTGTCAGATGTAGTATCTACATCTTCCATATCAGCATCTGCGGTTTCATCAAACGTTTCGTCTGTTGCAATCGCATCATCTAAAGGTGCAATTGTTGTTTCATCCACTACTGCCCGGTCGGTATCCTCATAATCATTTGCTACAGCTGTCTGATATGCATTATTCGGAAGCTGTAAGTGGTTTGAAATACCATTCTCTTCAGTTGTTAAGGTACCGGTAAATCCATCACCTATAACTGAGAATTTACCACCTTTCAGTGAATATCCATCCAAATCCATAAGGTCTTGTCCTGCTCTTGACGTTTTCTTTACGTAAACATATCCGGTTCCAGGTGTCGGCGGTTCATCCGTCGGAGTTGGCGTCGGAGTATTTGTCGGTGTCGGAGTAGGTGTATTTGTCGGTGTCGGCGTCGGGGTGCTTGTCGGTGTCGGCGTCGGGGTGCTTGTAGGTGTCGGCGTCGGGGTGCTTGTAGGTGTCGGCGTCGGGGTGCTTGTCGGTGTAGGGGTCGGGGTGTTTGTCAGCGTTACCGGCTGTGTAATTACTGGTGTCGGTGTAGCTGTCGGAGTTAAATTCACGATACCTTTATCTCCACCGAATGTCTGTAATTCACCAGACTCGTCTCCTCTGTTTTTTAATGCGTCATATGTAGAACGGTTCCATGTTAATGTGTATTTCTTAGTTGAGTCGAAGATATATCCAGCAGGAGCACTATATTCTTTGCAATATAAGGTATATGAATCAATAGAAGTTTCTATATCCTTTATTAATTCAATATCGGAATACCCGTTGTTGTTTGTTTCAAGAGTAGCAATTGGTTTAACGCAATCGCTATTGTCGTAAATATCAAATACAACTCCCTCTACGGGCTTTCCTTCGCCGTCAACCTTCTTTACTCTATAGCGTAATTTCCACTTCTCAGAAACCTTCTCGTCATATACACCAATTCCATTGATACCATTCTCTCCAAATATTCTGGTCTGACCATCATCATTTGCTTTTGTTAAAGTTAAAGGATATATAGTATCATTTCTCTGGTATCCTTCTGGTGCTTCTATCTCACGGCAATATACAGTAGTGCTGTTGACATCTCCGTCTAATTCCATTCTGTAAGTTCCGGTATAACCATTGCTGCCAGATATCAGTGTTGCGATTAAGTTGTTGCAGTTTCTGTCTCTATAAATTCCGAATACAGCATCGCTTAACGGAGTTCCATCTGCTGCATCCATTTTCTTAGTCATCAAATCAACGTACCAGCCATCCGGGTATTCAATGATAGTTAAGTCTTCAGCTTCCAGGTCTGGAATTGTGTAAACTCCATTGCTGTCCAGGCGTCCTGTCAATTTGATTGAATGTGTCTGAGTGTCAAGCTTATATCCGGCCGGAGCCTTAACTTCTGTTACCCATAAAGAACCGGAAGGAATTGCCCAGGTTCCGTCATCAAGTTTCAACGGGTCATCACTCCAGTTTCCATTAAAGTTTGAAACATAATGGTTACTGTCATATAAAACTTCACCGTTTGAATCAGTCTCGAAATACCAGGTGTACATAGGATTATATCCATCCTCTGGCTCTAATGGAGAATAAACAACTTTAAAAGTTGCTCCTGAAAGAGGTCTTCCATTTGGGTCTGTTTTTGAAAACATTTTTCCTGTTAATCTGAACGGGTTATTCGCAACTGCCGTTCCGGAGTTTCCGGTCTCAACGTTTGTGAATTTGTTTATCGTCTTTCCTGCTATTATATCAAAATAATACGTATTCGTATTCTGTACAGTTCCAGGATTACGCTTTGATTCCTGCAGATAATATCTACCAGGTTTCAATCCTTCTACCATGACAGAATATGTTGTATCATCTGTATTGTTAGCAGAAACGGCTACCGTTTTAACTAATCCAGAACATGTCTTTGTTGTAGAATCATAGTTTGTATAAATCTTAAACTGAGTATTGATATAAAGTCTTGGTGTTTTTGAAGCAAAGTTTGACGGATGGTAGATTTTCTTGTTCAGCTGAAAATCTCCAGTACCTGGTGTGTTTCTGAATGTAGGTACGTTATATGTTAAAACTCTTGTTCTGTCATCAACTGCCTTTAAGCCAACTGTTACGGGAGTTTTATCAAGCTTATATCCATCAGGAGCTTGGACCTCTGTAATAGTTAAACATCCAATCGGTAGAACAGCGTCGCCAGCAGCATTTAATGGAGCCTTGTCAGACGATACAGTCTTTCCACTCGGCAAAGTATAGCTTGAATAAATATGTTTATTATCAAGTATAATTTCGCCATTAGAGTCTGTTCTTGCGTACCATGTAGCTTCAGCTGAGCTTGTGGAGTTTGGTTTATACTCAATCTTAAAATAAGCCCCAGCCAACGGTTCATTTGTTGACCCATCCAGCTTTTTCAAAACAATTCCTGCATAGTAGTAATTGTAATTCAAGATATAATTTCCTGATATTCCGGTTTTTTCTGTTGATTTTGATGGGCTCCAGTTTGGATTTGTTTTACTTAATGTAATTGGATATGTTGTTTCATTGATAACACATCCTCTACATGCATATGTTTCTTTTAATGTATACTTTCCTGGGTCTAATCCTGTAATTTTTGCAGTTTTTGCAGTAACATCAGTGTCAGAATTTTTAAGGCTGATTGTTTTAATCTTTGTTCCTTTTGAATTGTACAATGAGAATTGTGCTGTCATGCTGATACGATACCATCTTGAGCACCAATCCTGGTTTGTCATTCTTTTATTAATAGTAATAGTACAAGAGCCAGCTGCACCAGTGAAGCTGTCATCACCTTGCAGATGCTGATAATTATCTGTTTGGTAAGTATTTCCGTCAGCCGTTAGCGTAACGGTTAATTTTTTTGTTGATGTATCATAGTCCGCTTTTCCTGTAATATACCATGCGTAATCATTTTTATCATGCCATCCAGCTTGATTAGAAGAAGAAACGCAACCAGCGTCAATTTCCAAATTAGAAAGCCACGTTTTAAATTTTGCTAGCGTTGCCGAGTCGTATGTATTACTGAGCCCTTTTACCCAATTATAAATATTTGTCCGGCCGGTTGAATTAATTTTAACACTAACGCCGTTAATGTGGCCTCCACCATTATACGCATTTGAAGCTTCACTAGTTACGTCATAACCAACTCCAACCGCTCCAAATGACTTTGATGAAGCTGCATATGTTGAGATGTCTTCAACATCAGATTTATTTACTGTATGCAAAAGTTCCTCAATATCCGAAATATTGTCTTTGTTTATGTCAACTTCCGTGACGTTTTTCCATGCACCGCTGTATCCTTTTCCCATAAGAAAAGTACAACTATTAGCAGTATCATCGATTGTAACAACATCTCCATCAGACAGATTAGTGATTGTGTATGTGTAAATTCCATTGCTCTCAGATGTAGGTAAAATATCCTTAGCTTCTCCATCCGCATTCATAATTTTAACAACTGGAGCGATTTCATTATACATAATCTCGTTTTGGGCTTCTACTGTAAACGTTACCTCTGATTCATTTGTTTGAAACAGCTGGCCATACTCAATAAGCTGGCCGTTTGATGTAACTTTTAAGCTGTCGTTTAATACTTCGATTCTGCTATTAGCAGAAATTTCATCAACAACATTAATAGTGGTGTCTACATACCAGGTATATCCTTTTAATAAGAAGTAAGAAACCTGATATCTCACCGTATATGAACCAGTTTTTGAAATATCAAATCCGCCGTCATCTTCTACAGTAGTACGAAAACGTCCAGTATCATATCCATTTGCAACACTGCCAAGAGACCATGTCTGGTCGTCTTTCTGCACGGTGTATGTAAGGCCCGGTATAACAGTTCCTGCAAGTTTAGGGACTCCAAGTACACTATTGTCTGGAACCCAATCCGGTATAATCTTATCACATTCAGCTGATTTAACAGTTGCTTTTTCAGGGTCTTCAACAACAACATAAGTTACGTCATCATACCAGAAATAATCAGGGTCATCATTCATAACTTCTTTGTATTGAATTTCAAATGTGTCTCCATCTGTCCATGTTTCAGGATTAAACTCATCGGCAGATATAACAGTCACTGTTGTATTGTCATATTTATGATAACTTTCTGCGGTAAAATATGCGTCTTTTTGAGCTACAGTCTCTGTTGACAGTACTTCTGAGTATCCGTCAGGATACCCTTCGCGTGTAGGAACAACGTTTTCTGTTTCATAGTAATCTTCATCAGCTGCTGTTTCTGCTGCTTCATCAATTTCCTGTCCGGTTACAAGCTCTGTTGAAATCTCGTTTCCGTTGTCGTCAATAAAGCTTGTTTCGCCGTCGAGGACAACACTTTCGTTTTTATCTTCGCCATCAACAGTACCGGCTTCGCCGCTTTCCAGTCCACTACCTTCCTCTCCATCCACAACAGCTTTTTCTTCATCATCGCTTCCGTCAATTCCGATATCGTCATTAACAGTCAAGTCTCCCATCTTGTCGTCTGCGTCAGCATCATCTTCTGCCGATTCACTTCCGGCTTCAGCACCCTCATTTTCAGTATCTTCAGCATCTGCTGCCTTATCAACGTCCTCAACGGTATCATTAACTGTCAAATCGCCAGACAAGTCATTTTCAGTCTTATCCTTTTCGCCGTCTGCTTTTCCGTCTTCGCTCTTTTCGTCGTTAACGGTCAGGTCATCGGCCAGGTCTTCCTGAGTATCTTTCTTGTCTTCTGCTTTTACTTCCTCAACTGTAATATCGTCTTCTGAGGTTTCGGTCTTCTCAAATCCAATCGTTATTGTCTTATCCGAATTAACAAAGGTTGGATACATAAAAGACGTAACCTTTTCGTCAAACCCGGTTTCTTCGGGCTTGCTTGTGTCGTCGTCTACAAGCTCGTACAGGTTAATGACATACCCGTCATCTGCCTCGGCTTTGACACTCACGATATTGTCAGCTTCCGCTTCGTATACGTACATGTAAGCACTCTCTACTGCATTCTCGCTTGAGACAAGCAGGCCGTTCTGGTCATACACGTCTATATACTCACTGCCATCCTGTTTTTCATCCAGGCGGATGGTCTGCTCCTGGTCTTTTCCTTCTGTTATGATGGCTTTACCACCAGTTGTTTTAAGGTTAAGGAAAAGGAATTTCGTTTCTTTTTCTTCGCTGCTGTCATCGTTATCATCTCCAAGATTAAATGTCTGTGATACGGTGCCGTCGTCATTTACAACAATATTGTCAGTGACATTATCACTTGCATATGCGGTATATGAAGACAGAACCGGCGATGCGGCGGTCATTACAGCCATTGCGATAGACAGAGCCTTGTATTTTAAGTTCTGCATCTTATTTTTAATCCTCCTTTTTGTGTTATTTTTTGTCGGTTTCCGGGGATTCCCGGAGCCAAGGCCGGAGGAAAAGGCTGTACGGAAACAAGGTTTCGAACAGTTTTCCCTGCAACCTTGTAAATCCGATGCGTTACTTAATTATTGTAGCCGCAGATAAATTTGCGGCAGATAAACGAAGATAAAAAGCTTACCTTCGTTTACATATATAATATGAAAAATAACACAAAAAAAAGAAATTTTTTGGCTTTACACTTCTGATGCAGGCAGTCAGCGGCTTTTCAGGCATCGCCATCTTTTGCCCGCAAAAAAAACCGGCAAAATTTGCCGGTTAAATCTCAAACTCATCTTGTTCTTCCATCTGCATCGCCTGCATCAGGTAAGCTTTGATTATAGTATCATCGTCTTTTTTGGAATCAGGCGAGGCCTTCTCCATGTCACTTAAAAAAACGGCAGCCAATTTACTTTTTGCGGACTTTATCTCATACTCACACACCGCAGCATCACTATTCACCAAATCAAACGCCTTTTTGACATTTTCAGGATTACTTAATCCGAAATCAAGGTATTCCTTCAGCAGTCCGGCATCGTGGCTTATGACTGTCATCTCCAGAATGGCGGCATCCTTTTCATGCAGGTATGCAGCCAATTTTTTTCCGTCTTTTGTTGCCCTTTCTTTTTGGCTCATGTTACCGTAAGTCTTAACTGCAACACGGCAGCCGGCATCAAAAGCTGAAAGCTGATAAGCCTTATTGACGATTTTTTTCAGCATTCGTTTTTGGGTTTTCTTTGACAAGGACAGCACTGGTGAAAAGCATACTTTCGCGATGTCATTAAGCAGTCTCATTCTGTCTGAAAGCAGCATCGTACGCGGGAAAAAATAAGACTGTTTGTCTACATTTACCTGCAAGACACCTCCGGCTTTATGAACATCGCCATTGACAGCTCCGGCACCATCAACAAACCCGACAATACAGGTTCTTAAGATATCCGGCAGGTTAGAGAAAACATCAAGGCTTATTGACTTTACATTCTGGAAGTTATAGTCATTTACTTTTACCAAACCAGGCAGATACAGGCTTTCGGCTGCACAGTCTTCAAATGCCATCGGTTCAATAGTCAGAGGCTTCTTCCGGTCATACGCAAAGGCCAGTGACGTCAGGGGCGATGAATCAAACGCCCCGGTGCCTATTTTCTCTACGCTTGAGGGAATCGTTGTGGTTGTCAGATTTTCGCAATTATAAAAAGCATAAGCAGCAATCTTTTTCAGCCCTTCATTTAACACGATTTCAGTCAGGTAAATGCTTGACTTGAAGGCATACTTGTCAATCAGCCTGAGGCTCTGCGGGCAAACGACCTTATTGGCTGCGCTTTTGCAAAATGCTGCCCATTTAATGGTTTTAACACCCTCCCGGATTTTTACGCATCCGGATTTACCGCACGGGACAGCAACAATCGCTAGTCCGTCCCTCGTGTATACGATGCCATCAATACTGACGTACCTTGGATTATCATCATACACTTCAAAATCTGTAACATCAAGCGCCGACACAATGGATGGCTCATAATAATCTACTGCATTTGGATAAGCCTCCTCATCGTTCTCAAAAACAATAATCGTTTTTCCGTTTTCTTTTTTTAGTTTCATGTGATTTTTTCCTTTCTTTTTTTTGTATTTATACATACAGTATGCCGGATTTCTCCAGTAGCAAAACGCAAAACCCCCGCTGCCGGCAAAGACAGCGGGGATTTCTAAAACAAAGAAAGGAACGAACACGACGGCGAATCCGTCTTATGTCTCGGAAGGAGTTATCCTTCTCGCTTACATATATAGTATACCAGATTTTTTGGCTGGTGCAAATTTTTGTCGGATTTTTCGCAGCCGCGGGAGGCCGGGCACTGCCGGTAATTCTGTTTTACGGGCAAAATTTCTGCAAAAAAATAAGCCGTGCAAAGCATGCACAGCCAAATGACGCCTCATGGAAAAAGCACCTTCTTCCACATATAAAGTATAACATAAAACCCGTCAAATTGCAAGAGCTAAATTGCATATACAGTATACCATATTTCCCGCAAAATACAACAGCAAAGCCGCAAAACCTGCCGGCAACAGCACCCTTCCGTTTCGTCTTAACCGGTTCTGCTTCCGGCAAATACATCGGCAGCCGCACTACTCTTCTGCCGACAAAAAAGAGGCGCCGCTTTCGCGGCGCCTCAGGCTTCAGAGCAAAAACTTCGGTTTACAGGAATTGTTTTCAAGCGCCTGCAGCATACACGCATTCATATCAACGGCATCAGTTCTGAAATCGTTTTTCATAACAACCTCAACGTCTTCCACCTTATGCAAACCAAGCTTCAGGTAATCCATCAGCTTTTTTACATCTCCAGACTTATAGAACGTCAATATGATATTTTGACTGTGTGTTTTTAGTATTTTTTTTGCTTTTTCTTTTATTTCTCTGGCTTCAGTATTACAATACACCTTCATCGCTGCATCATATGATGCATCAAGAGGAGTCTCTGCCGCATCCAGAGCATACATCTGCAGGTCATGCAGCTTCTCATTTAATGGCTTTTCGATAAGCTGCATTGCATCAGAAATGTTTTCAAGGAATTTTCCTTTTACATACCCATCCATTATTTTGGGGATATATACATTTACACCACCAATGCATACCTCCAAAGCACAGTTACATCTCGGGTCATAGTAGTCCGAGGCCTCATCAAGAGGTACGAAATTCCTGACAATTAAAGCATTAAGTATTGGCTCGATATCTGATGTGTCATAGCAATTTATTACTACTCTTCTGACCTTGACAAAGTTATTGTCCGAAAGTGAGACCAGCCTGTACGGAAGCTCTATCTCATCAGCATGACACCACCCAAAAGCACCGTATGCAATCTTAAGTCGGTTATTGCATTCTTGCGGGCGATTCTGAAACTTCAGGTTTCGGAGAGGACTCTCGCAGAATGCATTAGACATAATATCCAGTACCGTATCAGGGATGGTGATATCATCAAGCAAAGGACACATACGAAATGCACATTCACCAATATGTGTGAGACCTTCGCTTAGAACGACCTCTTTCAGGTTTTCGCAGTTACTAAATGCATAAGGAGTGATTGACGTTACCGTTTCTGGCAGTATGACTTTTGAAGCCTTACTGTCTGCAAACGCATCGCCAGCAATTATTTCTGTACCGTAAGCAACCTTCACAGTTCCCTTCTTGTCTGGCGGCGCGGCAATCAGTGTAAGTCTTGTTTCTCCGTTAGGCATTGTCTTCTTTTTGCCATACAAAAGCCCGCTTTCTGAATAAAGCCTTGGGTTCTCGGAATTAACCTCATAATCGGTAACGCCGTTCTCCTGAATGCTTTCTATCATTTTCATGTTCATGATTTTTCGTTCGTTTGTCTCATCTTTGTCGATGTACGCGATTATTTTCTCGTCTTGCTGTATTATTTTCATAATTTCTTTTCCTTTCTTTTTTATATTTATACATACAATATGCCGGATTTCGCCGGCAGCAAAACACAAAACCCCCGCGGCCGGCAAAGGCAGCGGGAGGTCTGGCGCTGCCGGCAAATCATCGGCAACCATAACTACTCTTTTTCCGGCAAAAAAGAGGCGCCGCAAATGCGGCGCCTCTGGCTTCATAGCAAAAATTTTTGTTTACAGGAACTATTTCCAAGCGCCTGCAGCATACACGTATTCATATCAGCCGCATCAGTCCTGAAATCGCTTTCCAGAACAGTCTCAATGTCTTCCACCTTATGCAGGCCCAGCTTCAGGTAATCCATCAGCTTCTTTGCATCTCCAGATTTATAGAACGCTCGGATGATATTTCTGCTATGCATTTTTAATACTTTTTTTGCTTTTTCTTTTATTTCGCTGTCTTCAGTATTACAATACACCTTAATCGCCGCATCATATGACGCATCCAGCGGAGTCTCTGCTGCATCCAAGGCATACATCTGCAGGTCGTGCAGCTTCTTATTCAGCGGCTTTTCGGCAATCTGCATTACATCAGAAATATCTTTAAGGAATTTTCCTTTTGCATTCCGCCCCATTATCTTGGGGATGTATGCATTCACACCACCAAAGCATACCTCCAAAGCACAGTTGCATCTCGGGTCATAGTAGTCCGAGGCCTCATTAATAGGTGCGAAATTCCTAACAATCAAAGCATTAAGTATTGACTTAATATCTGATGCGTCATAGCAGTTTATTACTACCCTTCTGGCCTTGGCAAAGTTATCGTCCGAAAGTGAGACCAGTCTGTTCGGAAGCTCTATCTCATCGGCATGACACCATCCAAAAGCGCCGTATGCAATCTTAAGCCGGTTATTGCATTTCTGCGGGCGGTTCTGAAACTTCAAGTTTCGGAGAGGGCTCTCGCTGAATGCATTATACATAATATCCAGCACTGTGTCAGGGATGGTGATATCATCAAGCAAAGGACACAGACGAAATGCATATTCATCAATATGTGTAAGGCCTTCATTCAGGATGACCTCTCTCAGATTTTCGCAATTATTGAATGCATAAGAAGTGATTGCCGTTACCGTTTCTGGCAGTATGACTTTTGAAGCCTTACTGTCTGCAAACGCATCGCCGGCAATTATTTCTGTACCGTAAGCAACCTTCACAGTACCCTTCTTGTCTGGCGGCACGGAAATCAGTGTAAGTCTTGTTTCTCCGTTAGGCATTGTCTTCTTTTTGCCATACAAAAGCCCGCTTTCTGAATAAAGCCTTGGGTTCTCGGAATTAACCTCATAATCGGTAACGCCGTTCGCTTGAACACTTTCTATCATTTCTATTAATTTCTGCTCATTTGTATCGTCTTTTTCAATACACGCGATTACTTTTTCGTCTTCTTTGATTATTTTCATAAGATTTTTTCCTTTCTTTTTTTTTGCTTTTATACATACAGTATGCCGAATTCTGCCGGCAGCAAAAAGGCCGCGGCTCAAAGCCGCGGCACACACGTAGAAAGAAAGGAATTTCGACGGCGAATCCGTCTGACGTATCGGAAGAAGCTGTCCTTCTCGCTTACATATATAGTATACCAGATTTTTTTGCTGGTGCAAATTTTTATCGAATTTTTTTTGCGGCGATGGATGGCGGAGGGATGACCCGGGATTTTGCATTGCTGGCTGAATTTTTGCCGGCAATTTTTGCAAAAAAAAAGAAGCTGTGCATACTTTGCACAGCCAGGGGACGCCCTGCGGAAAAGCCTCTTTTTCCACAAATATAGTTTAACACAAAATATGTCAAATTACAAGTGGAAAGTTGTATATACAGTATACCATATTTTCTCCAAAATACAACAGCGAAGCCGCAAAATATGTCTGCCGGCAACACAAAAAGCAGGCCGCAACAAATGCAGCCTGTAGTTTCCGTTTCGCCAGTCTTCAGTTCAGCCGGCAAACTCACGCTCAATTCTGCCAGCAACTTCGCGCCTGTCATCATCAATCGCAAATGCCCAGATATCCCGCATAAAGCTGATAAGCTTTTTGCGTTTACGCTTGAACGAAAAACCCCGGCAGCAGATTTTATCTATGGTCATCATCGCTTCCACGCCATCGTCCATCCGCTTCGGAACAAAGAACGTATGGTCACCATACTTGATTTCGTATACTCCCCCTTCGTCTTTATCATCCATATCTTCCTGGAACATATTCCTTACTACCTCCGGCAGCAGGCGGATTCCTTCTTTTGTATCTGGTATTGCTGTTGTTATTTTTGTCATTATTTTTGTCTCCTTTCTTTTTGCTTTCCGGCATTGCCGACATGTAATTTACACTTACAATATGCCGGATTCTGCCGGCCGCAAAACATCGGCAGAATATCGGCAGAACGCGAAAGCCCCGCTGCCGGCAAAGACAGCTGGCTTTAAAACAAAGAAAGGAACGAACGCGACGGCGAATCCGTCTTATGCATCTGGGAAGATTTTTCTTCCTCATCTCTTGTATATAGTATATTATATTTTCAGAAGAACACAAATTTTTGTCGGATTTTTCGCGGGCGCCTGCCGGCAGCCGGCAATCGGCATTCAATGCAGCATCCGGCAGCCGGCACAATATTTGTCAGCCGGTATCCGGAAGTTTGCATCCCGCCAGCAGCTTTTTGCAGCCCGCCGTTTCTTTATATAGTAAACGAAGTCTTACGCCCGCCATCGCACTTCCTCCAGGTTTGACCGGCCAGTACTCTCCAACTCGTCTTATCTTCCCACAAAACAACAAAAACACAGCAGGCCTTCGGCCTGCTGCTCTTCAAAAGCCGCAAAAAAAATCAGGTCTGATTTACAAACTGCTTCAGGGCTTTCTCCCCACATATTTTAATCGCAGCAAAATTGTCAATCATATATTGATTGCCAGAACCAGTCTTCTCTTCCTGTTTTCTTACAATACAGGCGATATCTTTCTTTTCTCTCACGCCTTCCCTGACTGCATGCATAGTACCGCTTTTCGCGTCACAGTCAACAACGAGGATTTTATCTGCAATCATCGCCTGCAAAAGGTCGCGTTTAACAAACTTCCATTTTTCAGGTCTCTCGCTAGGCCCATACTCGCTTACAATACATCCGCCATTTTTCAGGATGTTTTCCGTAAGCGAATCATTGCATTTCGGGTATATGTAATCCAACCCGCAAGGCATTACGGCAATGCATTTTCCGTCGGCCGCCAGTGCACCTTCCAGCCCTGCAGTATCGCAACCAATTGCCATCCCGTTCAACGTCACGGCGCCAGATTCAGCCAGTATTTTTCCGCATCTATTTGCATTTCTGAGTACATCAGCATCTGCATTTCTCCGCCCAATTAGGGCTATTATTTTCTCCGGTTTTTGTAAGAGAGAAATATCACCGCGGTAATACAAATTTTCAATCTTACAACCTTTCAGTCTTGTGAAATCCTGCAACTCTTCTTTTGTCAGTCTTTTTATTTCCATTTTTTTTCAGTCCTTTCATATGCTTTTTGCATATATTTACTCTCAACCATTTTTTACAGCGTCCGAATTATATAGCTGGCTTAATGCAATATCCTGCATTCATCATACTTCAAACGTCTCCTTCGTCCTTATCTTTTCCAATATATACGCTTTTGCAATCTGAAGCTCGCTCTCTTCCATCGCTGGCAGCATACGCCGCAGCGCGGTATCGCTCCACTCGACCGCATTCAGCATCTGAACGAATTTTTCTTCATTCTTTTCTGCTGTTCTTTTGGCAATATCCTCTGCCATCCGTGTCAGGTATCGCTTCGCGGAGGCTGCGTTTTTGTATCGCATTACGATAGCAATTGCGGCGTCCTCTTTGCATCTGTCATTATGGCCATACATATACAGACGGTACAGATACTTATTTTTACCTGTTTCGATATACTTCTTAATGTCATTATTCAGCATATCCATGTCATTCGCATTTATATTCATACAGAAAACATCGTTATCTACACATCTCGGAACGACAATCGGAGTTAAGCCTTCAATATGCAGTGTTGCATGCATGGCATACCTTCCATTTGTCATGGTATCCAGAACATTGCATTCCACCGCATAGTTTGTTGTGATTCCGTACAAAATATTTACGTGATACCGTGAAGCATATATATTATCTGTCCAGGAAAAAGCTCCATTTCCGATTGAGACAATCGAATCCGGCAAATATACGTCTTTCAGATGGCATCGCGCGAAGGCATTGGGGCCAATTCCGGTCAGGCCTTCCGGCAACGTTATTTTTTTTAAATTAGTGCTGTAAAACGCCCCGTATGCTATTTTTTTTAATTTTTTTGCAAATTTTACCTTTTTTAACTTATGGCAGGAATAAAAAGCAGCATCAAGAATATATTCCAAGTCATCGTTCATCTCCACGACCTTCAAATTGCGGCACTCGCAGAACGCCGATGATTCAATCCTTCTCATACTGTCAGGAAACTTTACGCCGTTTATCCTGCAGTTTTTAAAAGCGCCCTCGTATATGGTTTCAGTGCCTTCAGCTATCTCTACGCGGCCTGCCTTCTGCGGCGGGCATAAGATAAGCGTTTTGCCGTCTTTTGCATACAAAATGCCGTCAATAGTTTTGAGTGACCTGTTCATCGGATGCGTCACCTCAAAGCATTCAACCTGTTTATATACTTTCTTGTCTATAAGGTTATCAACATCTTTCGGGGATATCGGGTCAAGTACGTCGTACACATCAATAATGATTTTCTTTGGCTGATTGCAGTAAAATTCCCAATCCTGTTTACGGGCAAACTTGACGAGGTCGTAATAATTATCAATAGTAAGGATTCGTGTAGTTGGATTGTAGTTCATTTTCATCTTCCTTTCTTGTTTTTGTATTCGCCTACAATATGCCGGATTTCGCCGGCAGCAAAACACTTTTCCGGATTCGTTATCAGCATAGTTTGACTTTTCTCCCCTTTTGCGGTACAATATATGTACGCGAATCGCGCGAATACGCTCTTAAGAGCACTGAGCCATCGCGGGATGACTCTCAATGCAAAGCCCGGCATAGAAATATGCCGGGCTTTGTTGGGTTAACAACAAAAAAACAAGCAGAACGTAGGTCTGCTTGTTATAGCCAGTCAAGGGCGGCTCGCCCTTGCGGGGCGTGCGGGGCAGAGCCCCGCATTTTTTCTTTTTTCTTTTTTTCTTTTCTTTTTGCCTTTCTCTTTTTCCTTTCTTACACCAATCTCCTCACGCTTAAAATCGTCCTGTAAGCGGCATTGTCACTTATCTTAATTCCGTCTCTTGAATTTGACGCATGCACTATCTTTCCGTTTCCCATGTAAATAGCCACATGCCCGCCGTAACAGATTAAATCGCCTGGCTGAGCTTCGGAATAAGAAACCTCACGGCCGGCGTTCTGCTGTTCGTAAGACGTCCTTGGAAGACTTACTCCGAAATTATTATAAACACTCTGCACGAAACCAGAACAGTCAGCACCATTTGTAAGGGATGTACCACCCCAGACATACGGGTTGCCGACAAATTGAGTTGCATAGTCTACAACGGAAGAACCGGAGCCGCCTGAATAACTGCTGCCGGAAGAGCTGCTGCTTTCTTCCTGACTTCCATCACTTTCCTCGCCGCTCTCTTCTTTATAGCCGTCATTGGCTTCGCTGTCATTGTCTTCACTTTCTACGCCATCATCACTGCTTTCATCACTTTCGTCGTAACTTCCATCTTCGCTGTCGCTGTCTTCTCCTCCTTCTTCATCTATATCTTCAGTACCATCTTCTTCACTATCTCCGTCCTCTACATATTCATCATCTTCACTTTCATCTTCATCATACTCAGCCTCAGCTTCAGCTTCCGCCCGCGCTGCCTCCTCAGCCGCTGCTGCTTCAGCTGCTGCCTGTTCTGCAGCAATCCTTGCAGCTTCTTTCTCCGCCTGAATCTGTTCAATCTCCGCCTGCTGCTGTTCAATCAGGGCTGCATACTCATTTGCCATCTGCTGGGCATATGCAATTTCATTATCACAGTCCGCAGAGCTTGCACGTCTCTCATCAATCGCCGCCTGCAGGTTTGCCTGTTCGGCTTCCTGCTCCTGCTTCATCCCTTCCAGCTCGGCTTTCTCCTGCTGGTATTTTTCTTTCAGATTCTTGATTTCCTTCACCGTGTTTGCATATTTCTCAAGGCTTTCCCGGTCATAGTCATACATCCCCTGAACGTTTTCAGCCTTGTTCAGCATATCCGACAGGTCATCTGATGCAAGCATCATCTGGAACCACGCCGTGTCTCCACCGTTTTCATAAAGATACTGAATACGCTTTTTCATTGCGGAATACTGTTTTTTCTGTCCTTTTTCAGCTTTTTTTATGTTTCCTTTTGTTACGTTGATGTCGGACTCCTTGGCTGCGATATCATTTTCAAGCGTCTGTATAGACACCATTACGTTTACTAGGTCAGCATCAAGTGAATTGATTTCAGCTGCCAGCTGCTGTTTTCTTGCATACATATTATCAATCTGTGCATATGCGGCATCAAGCTGCTCTGCCGTCCAGGCCTGTTCCTGTCTTAAATCGTCTTCCCTGTCTGCATACACGCTTGCCGCCGGGGAGATGCTCATCGCCAGGGCAAGTGATATTGTTAATATTTTTTTGTGCATTGTTATCATTTTTTATTACCTCTTTTTGTGTATTTTTTTCTTTGTTTTTTCTACAACACATATAGTATGCTGAATTTTAAAAAAAATGTAACACTTTTTTAATAAAATACTTCAAAAGAGGTTTTTGCCTTTTTCGGCAACTCGTCAGCAGAACAAACGCAAGGGTTGAGTGCAGTACACAAACTGGGATTCAGGCTCGCGGCTTGAGCTTTCCTGTTATAGAATTGCGGTGTAAAACCCCGATGCTTGCGTCGGGGATGAAAGCCGCTTTTTTATGTAATACATGAATATAATTAAAGCATATTGTAGTCATGTATTATATAAAAAATTTTTTGTAAAAAACGTCTTCTTTTGCAAAAAATCCTGCATATTATATATAGACAAGGATAACAAAGATACATAGAAATACTATATCAGGAGGCAGTGACATGCAGGATACAAAAGCCAAAGCAGGCATTAACTTAATCCAGTTTCATAAGATAACAAGCCGGCATGTTTTAGTGCTTGAAGCTGATATCGGCGAATGCGATAAACGCGAGCTTTTGCATATGTCAAATATCATCAGGATTGCCGGAAACGAACTAATTGCTGTAATGAAGAAACAATACGAACAACTGCTGAGAACTAAAAGGTACAGACGGCTTCAGGATATGTATGCCAAGGCAAAGAAAACCGAAGATAAAAAGCAAGTAAGTGTAATTACAGCTGAAATGACTGAAATGCAGAAATCATATCACGTAACATGGGAATTCTGCAGAAAGTCAATGATTGAAATAAATCAAAAATACAATATAAATTCTATCTTTGCTTTATCTAAAGCTGAAGATGTATGGCAGGCAGTAGAAAAATGTTTATTCTCTGATGGTAAAACTATCCATTTTAAGAAGTACAGGGATTACCCGGAAATCAGGGCTAAACAGGCAAACCGCGGTATTATTATTTCAGCAGATGATGATGGGATTAGATTGAAAATTGGGAAGATAAAACTCAGACCAATAATCAACAAACCTAAACATACAAAAACAAGAACAGGCAATACAATTCAGGTTCAGGAGTCACATGATATATTCGCGGAATCTGAAGCGGAAGCTGTATTAAATTATCTCTCAAATCCTGATGCTGTGAACAAGACAGCACTTGACTTATATAACAAAAAAGGTATTGTGATGGATACATTCAGGCCATGCTTTGCTTCCATTTCTTTCAAAGAGATTCGGGGAAAGATGCGTGTTTACATACACATTACAATTGAGGGGATATCAAAACCAAAATATAATAAAGACGGGATAAGGCGTCATCAATACGGCAAAGGGTTTATCGGCTGCGATATCGGCCCGCAGAGCGTAGCTTATACATCAAAAGAAGAAGTCGGATTAAAAAATCTTGCAGAGCGCGGTGCATCAATCAAGACCAGAGAACAAAAAGAAGCCCGGATTTTAAGGAAGATGGACAGGTCAAGACGTGCAATGAACCCTGAAAATTATAATGAAGACGGAACAATACGCAAAGGGAAGAAAGCCTGGAAGAAGTCAAACCGGTATAAGAAGCTGTATTCCCAATACAGAAACATCTGTCGTATTGCTGCCGAAAACCGGCATATGGCAATCAATGAAGAAGTAAACCATATGAGAGCGCTTGGCAACGTATTTATTACAGAGCCAAAGAATGCGAAGAAACTTCAGAAGTGCTCTAAGAAGACAGAGCGCCAGGATAAGCCATCTGTCGTTCAGAAATCTGACGGCACAGAGCAGCTTGTATATAAATATAAGCGCAAGAAGCGTCATGGCAAGTCCATTAAAAACAGATGCCCGGGATACTTCCAGGCGCAAGCGAAAGCCAAGTTTGAAATAACTGGCGGAGTCTACATTGAAGTTCCGGTAACATACCGGGCAAGCCAGTACGACCATACTTGCAACAAATACATTAAGAAAGCACTTTCTCAAAGGATGTATGAATTGGCAAACGGAACGCGGGTTCAGCGTGACTGGTATTCATCATTCTTAATGTACTGCATTGGTACAGACTTACAGAACATCAGCAGGTATAAATGTAAACGATATTTTGATGAATTGTATGCGAAGTATCTTGAATTAGAACAATATATAATAAACAATAAGATTACAGTAATGAACAGCGGAATTAAATTTAAGGCTGCATGACATAAACAACAGGTGGGATTGACTATGCCCTCCCCATGTTGGAAACAGTATGAAAAGCGTCCGATAATACGACAGTCCTTCGGGACTGTCTGGATGTAAAGTGAAGATGCTCTGGCAGAGAGCTTCATCCCAAAGCCCTTATGGTGTACGGATGTTGATAGAATGCAATCATCGGAACCCCCGCGGGCTTGCCACGGGGAGTAGTCAGCTATACAAAAAAACGCAGCGCCGAAGGCGCTGCTATCTTTCTTCTCAACGGCAAAATTCAAATCCTCATCGATTTCTTTTTTCCTTGTACATTTATTGCTTCCATCAGATAAGCGGCAATATCAGCGCGCTTAAGGTCGACCGCAAGACGATGCAAAGATTCCATTGCATTTGGGGTCAATAGATTCAGCTTGATGAACTTAGCTGCATCTTCTGTTCTGCTTCGTTCTATAAGATACTCGACAATTCTCTTTGCGACTCTTCTGGTGTACTGAGTCAGTCTTTCGGGTATTTCTTTCCCTGTCTCCGTCAAGTAGAAATATGTCTTTATCGCAGTGTCATATGACGCTCCGCCACTGCTTCCGTATGCAAAAGTTGAATTTTCCAGGTTGTGTTTTCCGGAATTCAGAGCACATTCGCAAAGACCAGATTCTGACTCGTTGATGAATTTTGGAAGATATAATT
>OODU01001485.1_pt1 | contig 22846 bp, 25 predicted proteins | sample 1671171 | NCBI WGS metagenome assembly OODU01 (sample SAMN06348129, study PRJEB24527) | human gut metagenome | biome: human gut; feature: ankylosing spondylitis patient; material: feces | host: Homo sapiens | place: China | collected 2015-10
CATTTTGGAGTCACTGTGAGTACATATTGAGTACAAACCATTTCATTCTAACAATACATACAATTAAAATATTGTTTCACTCAATTTCTAACATTTGACTCATCAATTGTTTTATTATTTCTAAATTTGTAGAAAACTCAATATGACTAGCATATTTATATTTACGACAATAATTCTTCCATAAATTCTGCAACGTTGAATCTTCACTTATTGAGCATAATATTTCTTCATAATGCTCTAATAAAGAAAGTGTCTCTCTTTTTCTACATGTTTTATCAAATGCCAATGATAAATCATTATAGTTTATTGAATCGTTATAACGATCAAATAAAGTCGTTACATCATAAAAATCACGCATACGTGTATTTAACAATCCTCTAGAAAGAATTGTTTGAATTTTTTCTGCAAGTATTGTCTCTAAATTATATGACCACAGTTGTATTGATTTGTCTTCTAACAACAACGGATATTCATATCTTATTTCTCTAGGTGTAATCACATCACCTGTTGATATATCTATTTTGATTGGCACTATTAAATTTTCTAATTTTGCATCCATATGAATTCTTATTCCTGGATACTCCATATTGTCCATGATGTCAGATACATCATTTAAGATAAATTCAATGTGATCATCAAGAGAAATATCTTTAATTTCATTTACAATCCTTGTGGTTTCTTCTTTAGTTAAATCAAAATTACGTATTGTTGTATCAATATCCATAGTCGATCGCATCGATATACCAATCATAGAAGTAACCAAGATTCCACCCTTAACAATGAAATCGTCTTTATATTTAGAATACGTTATTCTTTCAAGAAAACGCTCCATCATATAAATACGTAACAAAGTTATAGGATCCGATCCATTTTGTTTTGCAACATTTTTAATTCTACCTTTTATTTGTGCTGGAGTTAGATACATTACAATAAAACCTCCATATATTGTCTAATTATCTTTTCAATTCGAAATGCTTTTGCATACACCATTAAACGATTAAGATCCTTATCACTTCTTTGTAAATAAGTTTTAATCGCCATATTAAAATCCTGAATTTCGAAATTACGTCTACTTCTCACTAAATCACAAATTGTTCTTTCCAAATCATACATTGGGATTTCATGACCAAATTGATTTGTGATTGTAGTCTTTCCTAAATCTAAAAGTTCCTTTTTCACTGTATAAACCTTATAACCAGAGTTTGTTAAAGCAGAAGGATTATATCCACTATAAATTGTAATACAATGCACAAAAGGTTCTCGATCAACCAGACCATAATAATATAAGGCATCATCGTGAGAAATAACTCCTTTTGGACAACGCTGTGCCAAAACATAAGCTTCATCTTCCAACACATCTTTTGAAATATAAATACCTGGGCCAACTTTTTCCATACAATTCCTTTTTATAAAATTATAAATAGACTGTCTCGATACACTCACATTCTTTAATTTTTTAACATTCAAAACCTCAATTTTTTTAGAATCCATTACTCCTTCCATACTCTCACCAACCTTTTACATTCTTGCTAATATTATACTTTATATTAGTAAGAATGTAAATTGACTTCAATTTATTTAATTATTCATATTCAATAATTTATGTGTTCATTTTGTACTCACGGCCAAAACGGCATACAAAAAAGTCCTTATATAAAGGACTTTTGATGTTTATTGAATTATTCAAACTCAATCGAAACCAATATATTTTGTGTTATATATGCTATATATAAAGCATTTTTTATCTCTCATTTATATACAATATACAATAATTCACAATAAAATTAAAAATTTGCGTACCTTTTCCGTACCTTTAAGCCACTATTTTTAGGATAAATTTCTTTCATACCATTATATATAATGTTATACTATTCCACGCTGGATGAGCACTTATTTAACCCTTTCTATCATTCATCCAGCATTCCTATTTCTAGAGCTGGAACCCTTGCAGTCATTGCATAAATCCAGCTTATTTTTTATTTATTCAAAATCTAAACACGAGATTTTTAAGCCTGGTTTCTACCAAACTCTAATCCGGAATAATCTAAACGTTCTTTAATCTCCATTAATGAATAATTTCTTCTAATATATTGCTTATATGGCTCTACCAACGTTTCATCACAATTTAGACCAACATCTACATTTAATAAAACCTTACCTATAAACCATGTAAAGGCCATGGCATCCAATTCTACCTCCTGGCAAGATTCATTATTACGGCCTGGATTATATCGACTAAATTCTCTTTTCCATTTACAAATTGTTTCCGGCAATGCAATATCAGCCAATCCAATCCCTTCTGTAGCCTGGTATTGTGCACAATGTCGAATTTCATGAGCCAATATAAAGTAAATATCATTCTCTCCATACATTTCATTAAGATTAACATATACCCTATTTTCATCTGGTATCACATGCGATTTACAGTGTGATTCCATTTCGAATGGTTCAACATCAAATCCATTCACATCGTAATACTGTTCTTTAAAACAATAACAAATATCCGGAATATCAATAGCCATTAGGCTACATAAAAAATTAACATAAGAACTATAAGTTTTCATATCTCAACAATAGCATTTAAAAAGCAAAAAAGCTATTCCATATTATATATAGAATAGCCAACTATCCATATTTGTTAGGAAGATGAATAGCAATACTAATTATAGCTTTCGACTGTTTTGCTGTCTACTTTTATTAACCTGGACAACATCATTTGCTTCTTTTTCTGTATGATACACTTTTGATTCACGCACTCGTATACCAGAAGGTCCATCATTACCATTATTTGTATCAAATTTAATCGTAACAAAGCCAGCTGCAGCACGTATTACTATAGCCTTTCTAACAAAAACAGATGAACTAACAAAATACACTGTATCCCCAACATTAAACTGTTTAGCCATTATTTACCATCCTTTCTGTACTTTCCAAAGAAACGCTCTTCGCCTTCCAACCTGGCATTAATAGCATCTTCTTTATCATCAAATCGCCCTAAGCAATGATTTTTTCTTTGAAATGTAATCTGAGCAACCCATTTATTACGCTTCTTATCAAAAGACACACCACGAACTCCTGTACTATTGTTTTTATTTATCTTCCTGGAAGAAGAAATACCAGATAATGTAGTACCATCCACAAAGCCAAATCGATCTTTAGCTGTATTAGAACGCACCTCTGTATTTAAACAACCACATGACCTTGTTTTACCATTCTTTAATGAATGTGCATTAACAACAGCTTCATTCCCACAATCACATATACATTTCCACATTGTATTGTTATTTACTCGTCCAACATATTCCTTTACGACAAGCCGGCCAAACCTTTGACTAGTTAAATCATTTCGATTCCCTAATCTACATCCACAGCTAGTTGTATGACCAGTTCTAAGATGATTTGAAGTCACTTTACAAGTATTACCACAATCACATTTACATTGCCATATAGCCAGGCCTCTATACCGTTTTCCTGTATCTTTTATTGCTGTTAGCTTTCCAAAACGTTGGCCAGCTAAGTTTAATTTGTTAGATGCTACCATTTAACTATCCTCCAAGAGTAAAGGACTGTTCATTTCTGATACAGTCCATGTTTTACTTTAACTCTTAACTATATATGTTTAAGGCTTTTTAATTCCTTAACAACTTCTTATTTGATTCATTCATTATCCATTGGAAACATCATCATCTTTTATATTTATAAATGATACATTCCCACCAATTCCAAAGTACATTTCAAAGAATTTTTTCAACTTGTCAATTACAGTTTCTTTCTTCTTGGCACGAGCACCTCCCCCACCAAATCGACTGATAGGAGGGAGAATCTTTTCAATGTCTGTACCTGTTGTCTTAATTTCTCCATCTTTGAATGAATTTTCTAAGAACTTACGAGTTTCTTCAGGCTTCAGCTTTTCTTCCTGGATCATTGTATTTAAATCGGCCTCTCTTTGTTTTGCAACATAAGAGTTCCATTCAGAAATAACATCATCCATCTCATTAACTTCTTCAATAAAGTCCTCAATAAGTTGCTTTTTACTTCTTAGTTCCGGACTTGAACTAACAGCCTTCTGGATGGTGATAAGTAGCTCCTTATCTTCTCCGTGATTATCCTTATATTTCTTTACAAGCATCAAAATATAGTCGATATTGATTTCAATCTGTTTTACTAGTTCAACTTCAAAAACAATATCATCTGTAACATCTTTAACATCCTGTTTACGCTGTTCTTTCCATTCTGCATACAAATCTTGATAACGTCCAGAATAATCCTGTAAATCTCTAGGGCTTAATAACTCTTTATCTGTAAACTCATCAAACGAAGAAAGTAAGTTTCTCATCTTCAAAATTGCTCCGAACAATTTAATGAATTCAACCTTATTCTTCTCACCAATAATTTGAGGGTCTGTTAATGGATATTTCTCCTGTAACTGTTTGATCATATCTACATATCCAGGTTTATCCTTACCAACTTCTGTAGTGAAACCATAATAGTAATCATTGAATTTTCTTAAAAGAACAATTCCTCCTGCCTGTTTATCACCAAATAACGAGATAGCAGCATCCACTCGTTTCTGAAGATTTCTAAAACATACAATGTTTCCAAATGTTTTTACACTGTTTAAGATTCGGTTGGTACGAGAGAACGCCTGAATCAAGCCGTGCATTTTTAGGTTCTTATCAACCCATAATGTATTTAACGTAGTTGCATCGAATCCAGTAAGGAACATATTAACAACAATCAATAAGTCTAGTTCCTTGTTTTTCATACGCAATGATACGTCTTTGTAATAGTTCTGAAATTTATCAGAGTCTGTAGAATAAGCTGTGTGGAACATCTGATTGTAGTCCATGATAGCCATATCCAGAAAATCTCTTGCACTCTGATCTAGTTTAGATGTATCTTCTGGGTTTTCATCATCAATGATTCCATTACCATCATCAACTTCTGCTTCATTTGCACCGTAGCTAAAGATAGTTGCAATCTTTAGCTTCTTGGTAGGATTTTCTTCCATCTGCTTTTTGAATTCTAGATAGTATTTCTTAGCCATATCTACAGAAGATACCGCAAAGATACTATTGAACCCACTGATTCTTTGTTTCTGTTTAATTTCTTCTACTTTTCCTTGTGCCGATGATGCAACTTCAGAAACATTCATAAGTTGACTATAGATATATGATTTGTCTCCACGATACGTCTTCTGATCAAAGTGATCCAGGATGTACTTGGTTACTAATGTGATTCGTTGTGGAGCCTCGAACACTTTTTTACGGTCAATATTCCATACTTCCTCATCATCAATATCAGCGTTGATATCCATTGTTTTGATGTAATCAACACGGAACGGAAGCACATTCTTGTCGTTGATAGCATCTACAATCGTGTAGGCATGTAATTGATCTCCAAATGTCTGTTCTGTTGTAACGAACTGAGCATTTCGCACTGTTTCTGCATTAGCAGGGAAAATAGGTGTTCCAGTAAACCCAAACAGATGGTATTTCTTAAAGTTCTTTACAATAGCTGCATGCATATCACCAAACTGGCTTCTATGACACTCATCAAAGATAATAACAACACGCTTATCAAAAACAGGGTGTCCCTTATACTTCTTAATAAAAGTAGACAGTTTCTGAATTGTCGTAATAATAATATGAGCGTTACTGTCTTCCAATTGCTTCTTCAGGATGTTTGTATTACTATTCGAATTGGCACATCCCTTTTCAAATCGATCGTATTCCTTCATTGTTTGGTAGTCTAAATCCTTACGATCTACAACAAATAAGACTTTATCTACATAGTCTAGCTGAGATGCTAAACGAGCAGTTTTGAAACTAGTTAAAGTCTTACCTGATCCTGTAGTATGCCAGATATAGCCACCTCTAGCAATTGTTCCATATTTTTTATAATTGTTTGCAATTTCGATACGGTTCAAGATTCTTTCTGTTGCCGTAATCTGATAAGGTCGCATGACCAATAGCATGTCTTCAGCTGTGAAGACACAGTATTTCGTTATAATATTTAGCAATGAATGCTTAACAAAGAATGTTTTTGTAAAGTCAATCAAATCAGGGATAATGTGATTGTCTGCATCTGCCCAGAATGACGTAAATTCAAAGGAGTTGCTTGTCTTTTCTCTGCGTGTATTTCTAGAATTGGCATCCTTGATAGCATTGAATCGTGTACTGTTTGAGTAGTATTTCGTATTTGTTCCGTTTGATATAACGAATATCTGCACGTATTCAAACAGTCCAGAACCCGTCCAAAAGGAATCTCTCTGGTATCTATTGATTTGATTGAAAGCCTCTCGAATAGGAACTCCACGACGTTTAAGCTCTATATGCACCAAAGGGAAGCCGTTTACCAGCACTGTTACATCATAACGATTGTCATGTCTGGCTCCGTCTTCCTGTTTGACTTCATACTGGTTTATGACCTGAAGTCGATTGTTATGTACCTGTTTTTTATCAATCAATGTGATGTTCTTACTTGAACCGTCATCACGAATCAGCACTTGAACGTAATCTTCCTGAATCTTTCTCGTTTTTTCTACGATATGATCATTCGGATTTGCAATGCTGTTTTTAAAGAATCTATCCCATTCGTCATCAGAAAACGTATAATGGTTCAATTCTTCAAGTTTTGTTCTAAGATTTTTGATTAGATCATCTTCTGTATGGATAGGAAGGTATTCATATCCCTGTTCACCAAGGATACGAATAAGCTCTTTTTCAAGCTCAGCCTCAGACTGATACGAGTCTGCTTTGCGTTTTACAGGCTCATATCCAGCTACAACTGTATTCTCACTTGTTTCTGCTACGATGTTAAAATAAGGCATGTTAGTTCACCTCTGATTCGTTTAATTCTTTGAATGTTAACAGCTTATCTCGATAGTATTCGTATTGTTTTTGTCGAGATTCAAGTTCATCTAATAAACATAATTGAATGCTATTGTAGTAAATTTCTAATTTATCCAAAGTTTCTACGATGGCTTTTTGCTTCTCGACTGTAGGGAACGGGATTTTAACTTTTTTAATATCAGAAGCAAGAATATGTTTTATAGTACCACCTGTTGTGATTTTTGATAGTTGTCTTTTACCTTTTATAGTATGAAAATAATGTACCACATACTTAGAACTACATTTTCCATTATTACTCATAATAATTAAAGCATGGCAATTTGATCCTATATATTGTTTATCCACGACTGCACATTCACCAACATGTCCAGATTGTACCATTAAAATATCATTGTTTTTTAATTCGCTTTTTATGTGTTTTTCATGAAATTCGCGAGTTATGTAACAATAGTCATTATCTGAAATAACGCCATCATGAATATTTGTTCCTTTTAAATACCGAACCCCTTCCTTTTCAGTTGTAAAATAAGGAGTTGCGGTACCAACAAACCCATTACGGATATTAGGAAAATAGGTTTCTAATTTACTTATTTCAGCTGATAATTTATCAAATGAAAACATCTTATTTTTTAAATATTCATATTGTTTCTTACGTGCTTCATACTCTTTATTCAACTCAGTCTGAAGTTTTGCCGTTTTTGCTGTGAAGTCGTCTAGAAGACGAACGATTTCTTGTTGGACTTCTAATGGAGGGATAGGTAAAATAGTTTTTCTTAAGTTTGTTTTGTTGAATTTTGTTTGCCCTGTAGTAGAAGTTATTTTAGACAATTGCATTTGAAATTGTTTACTTTGAAATAAATAAAACAAAAAACGCATATTAACTGATGTACTCCGTACTAATATTGAATTTGGTCCCAACACGTTATTCTCATATGGAAACTTAGAAGGGGTTGTATAATATACTTCACCACAATTTCCTACATTAGGCAAAATAATAGATTCTTCGTTTAATTGAACTCTCCATAAATATTTATAAGCATGTTCATCAACGTAAACAAACTTGGAATTATCAGAAAATCCATTTTTAAGATCTGTAGTCCTAATCAATTGTGCATAACTTGGGCTTTTTATATATTTAACATTGTTAGCTATATCTTTGAAAGAGCCAGCGGCAGTATAATCAGTTATAACATCACATACATCCTCAAAGTGCTGGTATTCAACTCCATTTGGACATAATTTATGAATCAAATCATCAAGTCTACTCATAAACTTTTACCTCCTTGATACACTCTTTTATAGTTGGGAAAACAACTTCAGCTTCTGTTCCTCTTGATACACCTATAGCTTCTAAATTTATACCGTAATAAGAATTTTGTATAATTCCATGAATCCATAAAATTTTACCGTACAATTTTGATTCTATATAATTATTTTGAGCATTTTTACTCCATGAAACATATAAATCGTTATACTGAAGCTCTAGATTTTCGTTAGATTTACAGCTATCACCATGTCCTAAATAGCGATATACTTCTCCTTGATATAATAATTCATCAGCTATGTCTTTGTCTTGCTGAGTAGAGCTAGGACTATTTTTTAATGTTAATAACAATTTCATAAGTTCTTTAAAAAAAGTTTGAAAGGCGTTCTGGATAATTTGATTCTTTTTTATACCTACATATGTATTACCTGTCCAAAAATTACAAACAGCACAAATATATTGGCCACATAAATCACCCATATGTTCCTCATCAATACATTTTTTTATTTGTTTTGTAGCAATGTCTAATCCATTACAAATTCCTTTTATATCATTAGAAAACATAGGCATAATACTTTTAGTCATCTTATTCCCCTTCTATCTCAGCAATAATCTTGTCAATTTCAGTTCTTAAGACTTCTTGTTTTGCTACAATATCCTTAATCTGCTGATTTAATACCTTGATATCAACTTTTTCTGTTGTGTCTTCTGGTTCTACATAAGTAGATAAAGATAAGTTGAAGTTGTTTTCTTCAATTTCATTTAAATCAGCTACGTGTACGAAATGCTCTACTTCTTCACGTTTTGTATATGCGTCAACAATGTGATCAATATTTTCATCAGTCAACTTGTTGTTGTTTGTAACCTTGATATATTCCTTAGAAGCGTCGATAAACAATACGTTATTGTCCGTTTTACCTTTACGCATAACCATGATGCATGTGGCAATTGAGGTTCCAAAGAATAGATTACCAGGAAGCTGAATGATTGCATCCACAAAGTTGTTTTCTACTAAATACTTACGAATCTTCTGCTCAGCACCACCTCTGTACATGATTCCAGGGAAGCATACTACAGCAGCCGCACCATTTGGTGCTAACCATGATAGTGAATGCATGATAAATGCCATATCTGCTTTCGATTTAGGAGCTAAAACACCAGCAGGAGCAAAGCGAGGGTCATTGATTAATGTTGCGTCGTCGTCACCTTTCCATTTGATAGAGTATGGATAATTTGAAACAATCAATTCAAACGGTTCATCATCCCAGTGTTGAGGATTTGTTAATGTATCGTCACATTGGATATTGAATTTATCAAACCCAATTCCGTGTAAAAACATATTGATACGGCATAAGTTGTATGTCGTAACGTTGATTTCCTGACCGTAGAATCCGTTTGTAACTGCACCTTCGCCTAAAACATCCACTGCTTTTAAAAGCAATGAGCCCGAACCACAGGCAGGGTCATACACTTTATTAACTGTTTTTTTGCCAACGGTACCTAGTTTTGAAAGGAGGACTGACACCTCACCTGGTGTATAGAACTCCCCACCAGATTTACCAGCATTACTTGCATACATTGACATCAAATACTCGTATGCATCACCGAAAGCATCAATATTATGATCACTAACAGATCCTAATTTCATGCGTTCAATTCCTTTTAACAGTTTACAAAGACGTTCATTACGTTTTGCTACAGTGTTACCTAATTTGTTATTATTCACATCAAAGTCATCAAACAACCCCTTAAAATCACTCTCAGATGCACTTCCTTGTGCTGATTCTTCGATGTGTCTGAACACTTTCTCAAGTGTTTCATTTAAATTCTCATCATTTTCGCATCGTTTTACTACATTGCAAAATAATTCACTTGGAAAAATAAAGAAACCTTGTTCCTGAATCAAGCCTTCACGAGCTTCTTCTGCATCAGAATCAGACATTTCTTCGAATTTGAAACCTGTGTTTCCAGCTTCTTCTTCCCCTTTATTGATGTAATCTGCTAGCTTTTCTGAAATATAACGATAAAACATTGTCCCAAGCACATAGTTCTTGAAATCCCATCCATCAACCGCTCCACGTAGCTCGTCTGCAATTGCCCAAATAGCTCTATGCAGCTCATCACGTTCTTGTTCTTTTTTTAAATCTTCAGCCATTATATATCCTCCATTTATGTCACAAAATATAACCAAATTTACTTAAAAAATTATATTAAATCAATAATATTATCTCTATTTTACTACTTTATCTTCATTTAGTCTTTACTCGACTATATAACAAAATCAAACTAATGACATATATAATTGTGTGCTTAACAACGCCTTTTCAAAAGATGATCTTGTTATCTTTAATTCATCATTTGCGATTGCCTTAGTTATCTTTGGAAAATGTTCGGACTCATTTTCCATCATAGCAATTGCACTAGAATATCCATCAATCCCTACTGATTTATGACTAGAAGGACCAAAAATAATATCTGAATAGATAAAGCTATCCTTAAATCTAGAAAAATCAAACCTTTTGTTTTTTTCATAATCCAGGTGAAATTCAATTCTAGAAGGATTGATTCCAGCCTTTTTTGCTACAAGTTCAAGATTGCTAACACTTAATTTTGAACAACCAAACACTGCAATTTTAGCCTCTCTAGGAATAAATGATGTATTATAATTTGCTACAAATTCAGAACAATGAATAGATGTTAGGTAATTGTCTAAGGACCCTAAACCATTCTGAATTTCTAATTCTTTTTGAATTTTTTCAATTACTCTTAAAGTAATTTCTCGTAGAGCTTCTACTGATAATACCACACTAATCACTCACTTCCATATCAAATAAACCATTGATCTTGTTTTCATATTCATTAACAGCTTTCTTTACTTCTACTAGCTTTTGCTGTAACTTATTAAATCTTACTTCAATCGCTTCTTGTGTATCCATATCTAACATTGGTACATCCATCTCGCGCAATGCCTTAAGTGAAATATTTTTAACGATTCCTCCTGTTTGAATCAACAACAATTGCTTCATCCATAAATCACTATTCAAGTAACTTAATAAGAATTCTGGAATTAGATTTTTACCTTCCTTAACACGAATGACATTGATATTGCTATTAAAAATACATGGTTCATCTATATTTTGTACAATCGCTGCTCTTATAACCGTTCCTTTAGAAGCTAATAAAATATCCCCTTTCTGTACCAGATAATTTGATACTTTAGATTCTTCTATTTCTACTTCTTCTGCAGATGCCGAATCTACTACACATCCATCAAAATTCTCTACTTTAATCATCTTAACAGTTACAGGTGAATCAATCTTTTTTCGAGTATTATAGACATAGCCACCAATTACATCAGCACAATCACTTAGCATAACTGGGTTCATATTTTCAGGTATTCCACTCTCATATAAATATCTATTTAATTCAAACGAATAATCTTTTTCTTCTACTTCTTTATAAGAAAAAGTAGAAGTTAATTGACTCTCCATCTTTTTAAAAGCTTCAACATCAAATTGTTTGATTCTTTTTTCATTTTTATAACAATTTCTTGCATCTACAAATTTTACTTCATCGTTATTATTTGAGAACACCAACAAACTATACACTACATTCGTATGTTTTAACGTTCCTTGAGGCATAAGAATAACTTTTTCCAGTAACTTATTTTCAATAATAATTTGTCTGCTTTTCATATCTGGGATATTTATTAAGCTATTTTGACTTAATATCGCAAATGTCTTTCCATTCTGATTCATTGCATTTATTGCCTTAAATACAAAAGCCCAATCTGCTCTCATGCCAAAATGATTAAAACCTAATAAGCCTTTAGGATCTTCCATAATTTTTTGTTTATATCTAAGTGCTAACGGACATTCTGTAAAACATAAATCAAATTTTTCTTCAATAGTATTTTGCAAAACATCTTTATTATGAATTTCAATATTTCCATCTAAAACATAAGCCATCATTTTAGAAAAAACTACATCTCTTGTTACAAGTTCATAGCCAACTAACTTGTCTCTATTTTCATTCAATAAATTTTGAATTAGGAACGAACCTGAACCAGAACACAAATCTAATACAGAGTTATAATTCTTATCCTTTACCAAATAGTTTACTAATTTAGAAATCCCATCTTCAGTATAATTATATCGATATTTCATACTACACATAAAATTAGTGTCGTCTGATAACAATTCTTTAACCAAGTCAATCAATTCGATATTCGAATAATTTGTAATTTCTTTTATGCATTGTTTTAAAATAGAAATACTCTCTAAATTTAAGCAACTTGTTAATTCTCTTAGGTCAAAGGGAAGATGCTCCACATCTGCAATATTTTCATATAAACAATCAAAGTAAGATTCATTCACATTTTCAAAATAAATTTCTTTAATCAAACCATTAATTTGTAATTTTCTTAAAAAACAAGAAATCTTTATTGTTTCCACTGTATCCTCAATTTGAGCTGTTCCTCTAAGTTCATCAATTAACTCATATAATTCTTTTGCCATGTCAAGACCTCCACAATAGTTTTTGAAAACTATTTTTCTTTACAATACAATAGTATTACAAAACTATTTATATTTCAATAGTTTTTTAAAACTATTTTTAAAGCTAATTAAAAAGCCAAGAATCTGTTAAACTCTTGGCAGTCATTTTTAATAATTCTAATAATTCAACAATCTATAATGAGCATTACTTGCTTTTACGGATAAATATTCAAACAGAGATCTAGACAAGAAAAATACAATAATAGCTCCTACACTGACAATGTACTCCGTTGATGTATAATGATCTAACACCCTAGCTATTCCGGTAAAATGCAAGAATAACATAAACACAAAGAATCCGGTATATAGATATACAACGAAATGTGTTATCACAATACACCATCTACAAACTATCGCAACCAAATACAATACTTCTGCAAGTAAAATCGAAAATAAACGTCTCATAATATCTTTTTCCTTCCCTTTATTATCCTTAAGGCAACTTGCCTTAACATTTTAATTTCCCTTCTATCTCATCTTTTATCTCAGACAGTGCTTTAAATCGTAAAAGCTCAACATCCATCTTTTGTCCATAATACGCTTCAACAATCGCAGTATCCTCACGTAACATCTTGAAAGCCATATCCTTATCACCATTCGCTATTTGTAATATGCTAAGTGCCAGCAAGCATCCATAACAGTCACTCTCGTCAAGCTCTGCATCTACTAATGCATGCTCTATTAATTCATCAAATGAATACCTGGTAAGCATCTCATTAGCCATCTTATAATTCACCATCTCTACTTCCCTTTGAGTTATGTGATCATCCATTTTATCCCTGGAAGCACTCATCTGTTTGTTGATCAGATCCAACTTACCATTTTTAAACTTTTCTAATATCTTTTGATCCATGATTTCATCCTCCCCTACCCCAGGTAATTAAGGCAAATTGCCTTAAACATTCCGGCGCTATCAATATATAGTCCTTTCACCAATAAGCTATACCTTTATTTGACACTATCCATGTCAGAATATTAAATTTATGCATTATTTAATCATTACAGGTATTAAAAAACGCTCACATAAACGTGAACGTTCTTAAAAGTCCATTATATTCCAATGTATAAATTATTATCTATTGACTTTAAAACTCAATTTCTTTCTTTTCGTTACTTATTGCATAATCTAAGATATAGTTCACAAAGTTCAATGCTTTACCATCTTCTTTTAAGATAACTACGCTTGTATCTCCGACACCAACTTCGTTTTTGTCAAAAAAGTTGTATGCATTGTCATATTCATAACACGAATTTACATCACTATTTAATTCTAATGCTATTTTCTTTGCATCTTCATAACCAATCATGATTGATCCTTCTTTCCGTTTTTCTTATCCTTATTTTAACAACATGACAAACTTAAGGCAATCTGCCTTAAATCTACTCTGTTGACATATATAACATTCTTATTTATCATTTAATTAGATAGAACAAATTTCAAATCATCCAACACTTGGAATTGGAATGAATTGATAATTTGTCCTTTTTTTATTTATCAATCATCACATATCAAAATATCTCATACCCTTTTAATTAAGATGATAGACATTTTAAAATCATTATAATAAGGCAGAATCATTATATTAGATTCCACCTTATTCATATGTACTCTAATTACTTCTAGTTTTGCCACAGCCACTGCACTTGTAGCCAGTCAATTCCTGTTTTGTTGTTGCAGGTGAATCGACTACATATCTTGTTTCATACACTGCATCGTGATGAACAACATTGTATCCTACTACCGTTTCTCTCCATTCAGAGTGATATCCAGAACAATTTCCACCATTTAAATAACTGTTTTTCATATGAGCAGTCGTATTTCCGGTAATGTCTGCTCCACATTGATTACAGATTGAGAATTCCTGCATCTCAGTGATTGGAACCTGTTCATCATAAGCAGCCTGTACCAAGACCTGCTCGTTGTGTCCTTTTTCTGGAACATTTATAGTTTTGTACTGTGCAACCCAGTAATGCTTATGTTCGGCTGGTTTTGAATTACTTGAGTTTGAACCACTGTTATTCGATGGTTTTGACGTACCAGAGTTATTGCTACTGTTGTTTGAAGGTTTAGAAGAACTTGTGTCGTTCTTGTTTGAGCTAGTATTTGTAAACGAAGCTGTGTTATCTTTCTTCGATTCTGAAACATTTGAATCATTATTAGAAACTTCTACTTTATCATTTTTTTCCTGACTTGATGACTTATCTACATCTATAGATTTATTTTTTCCTGGCCTTTTAGTAGTTACTTTTTTCTTTGACTTTTCCATTGTCTTATCAGATTTAACACTCTTAGTTTCTGCTGTATTTGTACAGTGTGTTAACATCATTCCTAACAAAACAACAATAAGGACCGCAATTCCTAATTTAATTATTTGTCTTCTTGAATTCATATTTACCCTCTTTATTTAAGACAATTTGCCTTAAGCTCACTTAATTTGATATTTAATCGCAACAAATTGTAATTGATTTTTCATGTGTAAAACAGTTAAATCAATCACACCATATTCTAATTTCTAAAGAAATCTGTATCATTTACTATACAACAATATGTTCTATTATAGATTTAACTCGATTCTGAAGCACTTGATTTAAAACATCTAATTTATCATCTGACATATTGTATTTATCGTGTTTTGGCAACGTAAACCCCAAGATTCGACTTAATTCCTGTTTTTGTCTTTCACTCATAAAATGTTCTACATTTTTTTCAAAAGAATTCCATAAAGTCGGATATAAAGTATTTATATGTTTTTCAAAAGTATAAGTACTTTCATATAAATCTTCTTTTGGTTTATTAAACATACAATTTCCATGGTCAAATAAAGGAGCCATGCATTTAATTTTGTTTGTCCTGTTATCTACAAGAACACCGAAATTATTTAAATGACGATCTACATTACAGATCAATGCATCAAATACCATCATTGAACAAAAATCTTGATAAAACTCATCTCCAAGACTCTTATAAAATTCAACAACTGAACGTAAATTATATCTCTTTAGAAATCGTGATACCGGAACAAAAGAAGTATCTATATTCGTAAATAACTTACAAACACTTGCTAACTGACAATGCCACATATCTAAATCGTACGCTACAACGTTTAATCCCATTTGTTCTGCAACTTTATATGCACAATATTCTGCATAAGGTCCATAACCACCAGTATTATACCTTTGAACATTTCCTTTATATAGAACAACATCCCCATCAATTCTTCTCCACGCTTTGTTTAATGTACCATTAGTGGATAATTCAGCAATATTTCCAACCCCATCATTTCTACCACGACCAGTAAAAGCAATCTCAGCAATAGATTCATTAAATGCATTATCATATAAATTATAATTTTTATATTCACCTTTAAAATCAGTTTCAACAACCCAATACGGATCATTTAACGACAAACCTTTGCCCACAGTTAAAATGCCAATTAAATCATTTCTGGTCAACTCTAAGCTTCCTAGAATATCATTAACAAACGCACGATTCTTTGGAATATTTCTTTGTTTCAGCCATTCCAGTAATGCTTCAGGATCACCATTTTTTAATGCTATTGGATATAAAGATGGACTCATATTATATGTTTCAAGAATGGTAAGTTCATAATCACCATACATTCCATCATCAATTTTAAATTTTAATATATCAATATCTTTGTTTTTCAAAATAAATTGTTTATACACTAATATCACCACACTTTTTTTATCATCCAATCAAGCTTAAGGCAATCTGCCTTAACCAATATATACCTTTGAAAAAGGCAGAACCATACCTCAGATTCAACCTTATTCATACAAACTCTAATTACTTCTAGTTTTGCCACAGCCGCTGCACTTGTAGCCTGTCAATTCCTGCTTTGTCGTTGCAGGTGAATCCACAACATATCTTGACTCGTACACTGCATCGTGATGTACTGTATTGTATCCTGTTACTACCTCTCTCCATTCAGAGTGGTATCTTCTACAAGTTCCATTTAAAATATGATCACTTGCAAATCCTGTAATATCTGCTCCACAATTATTACATATTGAAAATTCTCTCATCTCTGTAACTGGGACCTGTTCATCGTAGGCAGCCTGTACTAAGACCTGTTCGTTGTGTCCTTTTTCTGGAACAGTTACAGTCTTATACTGAGCCACCCAGTCATGTGTATGTTCCGCAGGTTTTGAGTTATTTGAGTTTGAACCACTGTTATTCGATGGCTTTGATGAGCTAGAGTTATTGCTACTACTGTTTGAAGGTTTAGAAGAACTAGATGTGTCGTTCTTATTTGAGCTAGTATTCATAGTCGAAGCGGTGTTGTCCTTCTTTGATTCTGAAGTATTTGATTTATTAGAAGAATCGGCTTTTACGGTTTCTTCTTTCTTTTCTTCCTGGCTTGATGACTTATCTCCATCTATAGATTTATTCTTTTCTGGCTTTTTTGTGGTTACTTTTTTCTTTGACTTCTCCACTGTTTTATCCAATTTAACACTCTTAGTATCAGTTGTATTTGCACAGTGCGTTAACACCATTCCTAACAAAACAACAATAAGAACTATTATACCTACTTTAATTATTTGTTTTCTCCTTGAATTCATATTTACCCTCTCTTTGTTTAAGGCAGATTGCCTTAACATTAACAACTTTATTGTACAATACATCCTAGTACAATGATTAGAAAGATGTACAAATTTAAAACCGGCTAAAAAGCCGGAATTACAGGTTTTATTTAAATTTCCAAGCTGGAGTTTTCAACTTTCCTCGTATGTACGCCTGGTATATAAAGTGCGTGCATACCGCAACCACTAAAAACAATCCAAACGAATTAACAGGTATGAAGAAAAATATATCCACATAAACTATTACCACAAATTCAGAAAAATATATAGCTGGAAGAAAGTACGTTTCGTCTAAATTCTTATAATCAAATTTCTCTGAAATCACTTTACCTTTCTCATGCCATTTTATTCGAGATAACTTATACCATACGTAACAAATTGGAATCATAATTATGAGCACAATAAAACACGCAAGAAAAAGAATATCTATTGCATCGCCACTATCTGCTACAGCCTTGATAAACCCTATCATCCTTTTAAGAGGAACTGATATAATCATATACATGAAGCCAAATATTTCCATGCTCTTTTCAATATTCAATATCATAGAAGCCATCACAACCGGAACAAATACAATCAATATTAGTTTAAGTATTATGTTATATTGCTTTTTAATTTCATCTAATTTTCCTTCAAATTGATTTTTTCTTTTTTCGTATTCTCGTCGTTCCTGTTCTGCTTCTCTTTGAGAATTCTCCAAAATAAGTGATTTAGTATCAAGTCCTATCTTTTGTCTTTCATAATCATAGTATAAGTTTAAAGCCTTTTGAATCTTACGATCCTCTGAACTTTTTTTAACTTTTAAAGTGTTAATTTCGCTTTGCGCATTCGATAATTTATCGTGATAACTCGTATTGTCGTTCTCTATCTCCTCGCACCTCTTCTTCAATTTCACTAATTCGACTTCTCTGTTCTTCAATTCGTTTTTTAAACCTTTCTCGATCTTCGAGTTGTCTTCTTGCATCTCCTGCAGCTTCCTGTGCAATTGCAGACACTCGGTCCTCAATTCGTCTATTTCTTGATTTGAGTTCACGTTCTCGCTCTTTATTTCGTTCAAATTCATTTATCAACTTCTCCTTATTTATATCAACATCAAATACATCTGATAGTTTCTTATCTCGAATCTTATGATGATCACTATCAGCGTACGTTATATACTTTCTATTATCGGACCATTGCGTAGATATCCCCTCTTTCTTTAGGCCAGCAATGTACTCATCTTTAGATTTCGGCTTTTGATTCAAAACCTTCATTATAATCTGGAAAATTGTTAAAACCCAAGACGTATATTTATGCTCATTACCATTTAAAGATTCTATATTTCGACGTATTGCCTGGTATCCTTTTTGACTATTTTGTACAATATCGCCACGTTGCCTTCTCTTCCTTTTTATGGATTTATGCAAACAATATTCAACCTCTAAATCTCGTACAATCTCTTTCATCTGTTCTAAATCTTTATAGCTCTGACGATATTTTATTCCGGTTTCCATGTTAACCGAATTCACAACGATGTGACTATGCAAATGTCCTCTATCTACATGTGTAGCCACTGCAATTTCAAAGCCATCCAGTGAATCATTGATTCTAGGATCGTTCAAAAATTTCAATGTAATCTCATGTGCTTTGTCTGCAGCATTCGCTAATAAATTTCCATTTTCATCTTTAAAATCATCAGGATGAAAAGACAATACATAATGCTTATACTGTCTTCCTCCTTCTTTTTTATACATAGCTTTAGTCATCTTCATTTGCTGAATACAGTCCGTAGATCCTTCACAATTAATTCCTGTTATTAGTTTTAAATCCGTCTTCTCTTTCTTCATTATGTAGTGAATAACTCGTGCAATAGATCCTTTATTTTTACCACTTACTGCCTTAATAATTGCCATATATCATTTAAATTATCCTTGTTTATTTTTAACACATTTAGCGCTTCTTTGAAGCATACATAACTACCTGCATCAAGTTGTTTTCCTGAGTTACAGGCCTTTGCAATCTGATTCAAATTCGCTCCTATTTTATTCAATGCTATCGTATTATCACGGAGTGAATTTAAATCAATTTGTATGGTTGTGTTGGATCTAATCAGGTGCAAAATAACATCTGCATACGATCCGAATTGTGGCTCATTCAATGAGTCGCAGTACTTCAACCATTCCCTTTTCTCATCATTATCAAAACGAATAGTAATGCTATTCGATCTCCTTCTGTTAACTTTTTGATTCATCCATTTCCTCCCATATTCAAAAAGTTTAGGTTTGTTAAGGACACCTTAACTAAGGGTTCCAAGGGCCTAGCCCTGGCAAGATTCCACATGGTGTACATTGAAAATTCAAAACGACCTAGAGGAGTTTTAATTTGAAAATGGACTGCCATGTGGGTATCTTGCAATTCACTTAAAAAAGTGAATTTGGCCTTTAATTTTGGGTTGTGCTCAAGTTCGAGCGCAATCCAAAATAACACTCAAATTGATGAGCTGTCCCGTTGCTCCGGGGCAGCTTGAACCAACGAGTACTACAGTTCCATTCCGCCATATTCCTGCTCGTCTTCTTCGTCATACTCTTCTTCCTCGCACTCTTTCTGCATCTGCATGAATAGATTAAGCTGATTTCTCAGGAACTGGAAGTACATATTATCTCTATCTTCATTGTCATCCGAATAATATCTATCAACCACTTTCTGGATGTCATCTCGACGTCTTTCATAGTCAAGACATAACGAATTATCGAACCACTTATCATACCAGTCGTCCTCGTAATTCAACAGGTATCTACAAAGTAAAATAGAGCCATCATACATCCCTTGATCGTATATATTTTCCGTTGTATCCTCCTGTAAACATTTTTGTAATTGTATTTCAAAATCGTCCTGGAGACGTTCTAATAATTCTTTCATTTTATTCATTCTCCTTCATTAATCTCAGCAATTCTTCGTTAAAATAACGACTTTCTAGAATCACTTTTTGGAATTCTAAATTCTCTTTTTGAACCTCAATGATTGCTTCATTAAGTTCATTTAATCGTTTTGTGATTGTACAAATTTCATCTGTGTAATCTTTTATTATCTTTTGATTTTTGTTATAAATATTTTCTGCATTTCGCAAAAACACATTCATATTTTCAAGCTGAACACTCAGTCGATCTGATCCAAATTTTCCACCAATCACATCCAATTTTTTCTCTAGACATGATGCAATATAGAACTCCGATTTCGGTAATCCGGCTACATTGATTCGTGTTTCAATGGCCACTTTTTCAGCATCTGAAACATGAAATGCAATTGTATTCGGACGTTTTCTATTCTTTTTTAACCCTGGCATTTTCAATACCTTCTCGTTCTAATTTATTTAATCCATCTGCGATTTTTTCCTGCTTATTAGGATACAAGTGTGTATAAATATTCAACGTTGTTTCCACTTTTTCGTGACCTAATCGATCTCGAATTTCCAAGATGTTGTAACCCAGTTCGAACAACAATGCAGTGTGTGAATGACGAAGTGAATGTATGTGTAGATTCTTTTGGATTCCACTCAACTTCATTCCACGTCTAAACTCATTATCCAAATAATGCTTATTATATGTCAGTAAACGATGCGATGGATCTGGATCGTATAATCGATTCAGATAGTCTCCAATATCCTCGGCCAGGAAACCTGGAATGCTAATTATTCGTTTTGATTTTTTCGTTTTTGGTTCAGTTATTATATCCTCGCATTGGACACGATGAAGTGACTTATTAATTCGAATTGTATGATCTTCTACATTAATATCACCAATGTTCAACGCCAGTAGTTCACTAACTCTCATCCCAGTATAGAACAGTATTTCGAATGCTAGATGCGATTCTGGTTTGTCATATAAACAATTAAGAAATTCTGTAAACTCTTCACGAGTGAAGATTTCCATCTCATCCGCTTTACTCTTACCAATACTTCCAGCCAATTTACATGGATTTTGTTTCAATCCATAGAACCGACAAGCGTAGTTGAACATAGCACTTAGTTGATTGTTAATCGTTTTCAAATACGTTTCTCTATATCCACTTTTCAGCAATGTCCCCTGCCACATCCGGACATCTCTTGGTGTGATTTCGTTGATTTTCTTCTTACCAAAATACGGCAAAATTTTAAGTTCTATTATATATTTTTTGTTTTCAACTGTATTTTTTCTAAGTCGTTTCGACATATCGGAAATATATGCATCATAGAATGCACTAAAACGTATTGAGCTTGAAGATGCCTGGTTTTGTAGAAAATCAATTTTAAAATCCAATGCATCCTTGATTTTCTTAAAGCCCCTTTTTTTTGACAGTTCTCTTCTCACCGGTAAAGTCCAGGTAGTCAAATTTAATCCAATACTTTTTCGTTACAACATCTTTATATACACCTGGTGTGTTTGTTTTTTCATAAAGATCAGACATAGGGCCTCGGATTTAATCCGAGAACACCCCATCTCTGCGCATCCAATCCAAAATTGTAATTCCAAATCTTTCTGGAGGCCAAAAAGCACTTTGCTTATTTAACTTGTTTTTTTGAATATATGAATCCAATCTTTCAATATACTCATCACACCAATAATTTGATGCATTCTGCAAATATTCATACCAATACTCACTCAACCGAACATTTCCATAGAATCCATATATATTCACTTCACCATCGTCTACAGAGGGAGTAATATTATTATTTATTTTATTAGATTTATTTATATCTATTATATTAGGCGTATTTTTTTCTGTACCCCCTGCGTAATTATTCCCTACCCCTGGGTAATTATTACCTACCCCTGGGTAATTATTACACACCCTTGTGTAATTATTCTCCTGGGTAGCTTTTTCTGTTAATTCATTTATTTTTTCGTAGTTAACTGTATATATGCATCTCTTCTGATTGCTTTGGTCGAACCAAGCATCTTTAAGGATCATTTGTTTTTTCAACAGCTTTTTCAATGCGATATCTACACTTTTCAATGAGCAATTACATAATTCCGCCAAATATCTTCTACTTCCATGAAAATCCCCTTGACCATCTCTGCAGAAGCCATATATCATGGCGAAAACAGATAATTCTGTATGTTGCAGATTCAATTCACTGATCATCCAAGCATGTGTTACAAAATACGAATCTCTGTTAACTAATCTTTTCGTTTTAATAATCTTGTCCTCACTTTCCTTGTTTTTTTGTGAGATACAATATAAAATAAGGTTGTCGGACTTTATTTTATATAAGTCTCACAAGCCAATTGGTAATTGCCGTTACTAATTGGCTTTTTCATTCCCCAATTCTTTTCATTAGGTATTTTCGTGGTACTCTTCCGTTGATTACTATTATGTTCTGTGATCTCAATTCATTGTTCATCTCCGCAATCAACTTGTACGCCTTCGCCTTGCTTACATCGAGCATCTCAGCAACTTCGCTAGCTCTAACATATCTACTATCTATCATTTCTATTTCCTCCTTTCATATATATTATATTGTAGAATCTCCATAAAGTAAATATTTATTTTATGTAATATAAAATATATATTTACTTTTATTTAATTTATTATTTTATTTGATTTTCTTA
>OODU01001486.1_pt1 | contig 22823 bp, 17 predicted proteins | sample 1671171 | NCBI WGS metagenome assembly OODU01 (sample SAMN06348129, study PRJEB24527) | human gut metagenome | biome: human gut; feature: ankylosing spondylitis patient; material: feces | host: Homo sapiens | place: China | collected 2015-10
GTTGGCGGAGATGGTGGGATTCGAACCCACGTGCCCGGTTAAGGACAAAACGATTTCGAGTCGTTCTCGTTACGACCGCTTCGATACATCTCCATATATTAGCCTTTACAGTATAGCAAAAAAGCGGTTTTCCGTCAACACTTTTCTCCCGTTACGGCACGGCACGGCTGCAAGCCATACGCAGCCGTGCCGTTTTGCGTTTTTGGGGCAGAAAGCGCGGTTTCTTTGCAAAAAAGGCTGTTCTTTTGGGCGGGAGCCGAGTATAATAGGAACGATATTTTTCAAATTTGAAGTACAGAGGAGAGCATTCCAATGGCACAGGCAAAACAAGATATGGGCACCGGCAGCATCAAAAAGCTGATGCTGCAGCTCATGATCCCCGCCGTGGTGGCGCAGGTGGTGAACCTGCTGTATAACATCGTGGACCGCATTTACATCGGCCACATTGCGGGCATTGGCGCGGCAGCGCTGACCGGCGTGGGGCTGTTCACACCCATTCTGATGCTGCTGAACGCTTTTGCCATGCTGGTGGGCGCGGGCGGCGCGCCGCGCACCGCCATTGCTCTGGGGCAGGGGGACAGGCAGCAGGCCGAAAAGATCGTCTCCAACAGCTTTACCGTGCTGATGTTCTTTGCCGTGGTGCTGACCATTGGCTTCTATGCCGGGGCACCGGTGCTGCTGCGACTGTTCGGTGCCAGCGATGCCACCCTGCCGTACGCCCTGAGCTACAGCCGCATCTACATTGCAGGCTCGGTGTTCGTGCTGGTGGTGCTGGGCATGAACCCTTTTATCACCACGCAGGGCTTTGCCAAGACCAGTATGCTTACCACCGTGATCGGCGCGGTGATCAACATTATCCTCGACCCCATCCTGATCTTCGGGTTCGGGCTGGGCGTGCGGGGCGCGGCCATTGCCACGGTGCTCAGTCAGGCCGTGGGCGCGGCATGGATCATCCGCTTTCTCACCGGCAAAAAGACCATCCTGCGCCTGCGCAGAGACTACCTGCGCCCGGAAAAGCAGATCATTCTGCCGGTGATGGCGCTGGGCATCTCCACCTTTGTGATGCTCTCCACCGAAAGCCTGCTTTCCATCAGCTTCAGCTCCAGTCTGGCGCGGTACGGCGGCGATGTGGCTGTGGGTGCCATGACCGTCATCACCAGCGCATCCCAGCTGTGCACGCTGCCCATTCAGGGCATCTGTCAGGGCGGACAGCCGGTGATGAGCTTCAACTTCGGCGCAGGCAAGAAGGCCCGCGTCAAGGAAGCCTTCCGTTTTCAGCTGACGCTGTGCGGGGCCTACACCTGCTTGTTCTGGCTGTTGATGATGCTGTTTCCCGGCGCGGTGGCGGGCATTTTCACCTCGGACACCGCACTGATCCAGTACACCACGTGGGCCATGCGCATTTACATGGCGGGCATTTTTGCCATGGGCTTCCAGATCGCCTGCCAGCAAAGCTTTATGGCTCTGGGGCAGGCTAAGGTCAGCCTGCTGCTGGCCTGCCTGCGCAAGATCATTCTGTTGATCCCCCTCATCTTCATTCTGCCGCACGTTCTGCCGGATGCAGTGTTCGGCGTGTTTCTGGCCGAGCCGGTCAGCGACATTCTGGCCGCCACCATCACCACCATCACCTTCTTTGCCCGGTTCGATAAAATTCTGGATCAGGGTGCGGCTCACATATGATCCCCATGCAAGAACGCCTGCCGGGCCATTGAGCCTGACAGGCGTTCTTTTTACGCATCTTCCGTGATTATTTTCCGCCGGGAAAGGAACACGTCCTTATTGAAGGGCGAGACATACGTGCACTCATACTGCACCGCCTTGATGCGGCTGTAAACAAAGATCCTTCCATCCCGCAGTACACCACGGGAAGTGATATCCATGACCGGCAGCCCCTTTTTGCAGTGCAAAAGTTCGGCGTGCTCTGCATCCAGTGCTGCTGCATGGTAGTTGGTAATAAAGTAGGCAATGCGGTACTTCTGCCGCAAGGCATAGCTCTGAATAGAATCCTCCAGCACCTCCCGGTTCAGCTCCGGAAACAGCGCACAGGGCATCCAGCCAGTCTCTACCTGACTGATCTCATACCGCACGATACGGATGCGGCGGAACTCCCACAGGGTCTCGCCGGCTTCAAGATTGAACACCCGGCGCAGCTCCGCCGTAGGCTCCACCTGCTTCAGGTACAGGGTTCTGGAACGCAGCTCCTCATAGGGCACTTCGGTAAGGGAATTGTAGACCATAGGATGCCCCAGTGCCTTTTTGTTGATATAGGTACCATCGCCCTGTGTCATATAGATCAAACCAATGGATTGCAGCCTTCCCAGCACCTTCTGGATCGTGAAACGGGAAACGTGATAGATCTCTGCCAATTCCCGCTGGCTGGGCAGTTTGTCCATTATGGTCTTGCGCTGAAAGATCTTGCTGATGAGGTCTGTAACGATGAACTCAGTCTTTTTGGCAGTCACAGGCAGTATCCTCCCTTGGGGTCTTTTGCTAAGGATACCACACTGGAACAAAAAGTGCAAAGTCCTGCACATTATTGAAAGCGGTCGGTCACGGTGTCACCAGCGTACCATCCGGGATGCGGCTCTGGGTCCACTCATGGGGACGGTAGCGCACCGGATACTTGACGATCTCCTTTTCGTCGATATCCACACCGATGCCCGGACGCTCAATAGGGTAGAAGTAGCCGCCTTTTGCCTCGTTGTAGCCGGGGAACACTGCCTTGATCTTGTCTTTCAGCTCGATGTTCTCCTGAATGGCCGCGTTGTGCAGATGGATATTCAGATGGGTATTCACCGCAACACCGATAGGCGTGATATCCGAAGGCGTATGCCACGCGATGCGCACACCAAACGGCTCGCAGAAATGCGCCAGTTTGACCGCCGGGGTAATGCCGCCCAGCTGGGAGACATGGCAGCGCAGATAATCCACGCGGCGGTTGATGACCAGTTCTTTCCATTCCATCGGGTTATTGAACAGCTCGCCGGTGGCAATGGGGGTCGCGCACTGGCTGCGCAGCTGTCCCAGCCACTCGTTCTGATCCGGGGAAAGCAGATCCTCCAGGAAGAAGGGCTTGTACGGCTCCAGATCCTTTGCAAACTGGATGGCCTGATTCGGGGTCAGCCGCTCATGCACATCGTGCAGGATGTGGAATTTGCTGCCGTACTTTTCCCGCAGCTTGCCGAACATATACACGGTGTTGCGCATGTAGTCGTCCTGGTTAAAATAGGTGCCGGGCAGGGGGTTTTCCGGGGTATTCAGCTCGTCCGGGATACCGCCGTAAAAGCCCAGCTGGCAGCGGATATGACGGTAGCCCTCCTTGTAGATGCGGTCCACCTCGCGGTATAATCCTTCCAGATCATCCGCCACGGCGTGGGTATAGGCCGGGATGGCGGTGCGTGCTTTGCCGCCCAGCAGCTGGTACAGGGGCATATCTGCCAGCTTGCCCTTGATATCCCACAGCGCCATGTCGATGCCTGCCACGGCGTTGTTCAGCACCGGGCCGTTGCGCCAGTAGGAATTGACCATCATCAGGTTCCACAGGTCTTCAATATCGTTGGCATCGCGTCCGATAAGGATGGGCTTGAGGTAATCCTCCACCGCGCATTTCACCGCCAGCGGCCGCTGCTGGAAGGTGGCACAGCCCACACCATAAACGCCCTTATTCGTGAGCACCTTGACAGCCACCAGATTATGACGTTCCGGGTTCGTGACAAAACATTTGATATCTGTAATGATCGTAGGTTTCATAAGAAGCACACCTCTTTATAGCAGATTGAAAAGGGTTTGCATTTTTGCTTGCAGAACTATTCAATCATACCTTTGGCGGCAAATCAATTCCTGCTTTTTATTTGGCGAAAACCGCAAAATAAAACAGTCCAATTTTTGAAACTAAAATCATTTAACAGCATGTTATCGTTGCTTTTCGAAATCATTCCAGAGAAATGGTATGTTTTACAATGAAATTTTTCCGTGGTATATTAGCGTCACAACGCACGTGCTGGATTTTCGCTTTGGAACACAATCAAGGAAAAAGGAAACCGAAGAAGGAGGCTCTCCCTTATGGAAAAGACTGAAGTCGTCGCAAAAATCATCGAGTATGTCGGCGGCAAAGACAATGTTGTGAACACTTGGCATTGCATGACCCGTCTGCGCTTTGAGCTCAAGGATACCAGCAAGATCCAGGAGGACGCCATCAAGGCGCTGGATGGTGTCATTGGCGTGCAGTTTGCCAAAGGCCAGCTGCAGATCGTGCTTGGCACCAGCGTCCATAAATATTATGACATCGCCCTGCAGATGCTGGATCTGAAGGAGGATATCGCAGCTCCTGCCCAGCCGGAAAAGAAGAAGGACTTTATTTCCTGGTTCATGGATATGGTGTCCGGCGTATTCGGCCCCATCGTGCCTGCCATTGCCGGTGCCGGTATGATCAAGGGCCTGATGGGCGGTCTGGTGGCTCTGGGCGTGGTTTCCAATGCTACCGATACCTATAAGATCATTGATATGCTTGCCAGCGGCGTGTTTACCTTCCTGCCGTTCTTCATTGCCGCATCGGCCGCAAAAAAATTCAAGACCAACCAGTATCTGGCCATTGCCATCGCCGCTACCTTGATGTACCCCACCATGGTGGATGCTGCCAAGGCAGGCGAGATCAGCAGCTTTATGTTTGCAGGCATCCTGCCCATTCCGGTATTCAACTATTCTGGTTCGGTCATTCCCATCATCTTCGGCGTATTTGCCCTGAGCTATATCTACAAGTGGGTCGATAATATCGTTCCCGAAGCCGCCCGCACCGTTATCACCCCCACCATCACCCTGTTCATTTCCGGCTTCTTTGCCCTGACGGTCATTGGTCCCGTGGGCATTTACATCGGCAAGGGTCTGGCATGGATGCTGGATGTGCTGTTCGGTATCTCTCCCATCTTTGCCGGTGTCGTCATGGGTCTGATCCGCCCCGCTTCCATTCTGGTGGGTATGCACCACGCCATGACTCCTATTGCTCTGGAGAACTTTGCCACCAAGGGCTACGACATGCTCATGCCCATGATGTTCATTGCAAATCTGTCCATTGTGGGTGCCGCCGCAGGCTGCTATTTCAAAGAAAAGAGCCAAAAAGAACGTTCCATCGTTCTGTCCTCCGTTCTGTCCGGCATTCTGGGCATCACCGAGCCTGCTCTGTTCGGCGTGCTGACCAAGTACAAGAAGGGTTTCCTTGCTGCCACCATCGGCAGCTGCGTGGGCAGTGCCTTCATCGGTGCCTTTGGTGTGCGCCTGTACGGCTACATCACCTCCAGCATTTTCAGCATTCCCGCTTATATCGGACCTTACTTCATCTACGCCGCCATCGGCTGGGTCATTGCCTTTGGCTTATCCTTTGTTCTGAGCTACCTGTTCGTGGTCAAAATGGACCGCAGCTGATCGCTTTTTCAAATCTCCCACGATAAAAAACAGGGCCGCCGCACAAACGATGTGCGGCGGCCCTGTTGGCGTTCTGTTTTTATTTCCCCGCCAGAAGAATGGCCAGCACGGCTTTCTGCACGTGCAGGCGGTTCTCGGCTTCATCGAAGATCTCCGGTGCGTGCTGCTCGAACACCGCCGAGGAGATCTCCTCACCCCGGTGGGCGGGCAGGCAGTGCAGCACCATGACATCGGGCTTTGCGCTTTCCAGCAGCTTGCCGGTGAGCTGGAAGCCCACAAAATCCCGCAGGCGCTGCTCACTTTCCGGCGTGCCGGGCTTGGCGGTGTTCCACACAGCCGTTGCCACCACGTCGGCATCCTGAATACCATCGGCAGGGTCTGCGGTCAGGTGGAAGGCGCTGCCGTACTTGTGGGCGAACATCAGCACATCCGCCGCCGGGCGGTAGCTCTGCGGGCAGACGCAGGTGACCTGCATCCCGGCCAGCAGTCCGCCCACGATGAGGCTGTTTGCCATGCTGCTGCCGTCGCCGACAAAGCAGAGCTTCCGGCCCGCAAGGCTGCCCCGGCGCTCCCGAATGGTCATCAGGTCGGCCAGAACCTGGCAGGGATGGGCGTAATCCGTCAGGCCGTTGATCACCGGCACACCGGCCAGCTCGGCAAACTCTTCCAGATCGCTCTGGCGGTAGGTGCGCCACACCACGCAGTCGTAGTAGCGGCCCAGCACCCGGGCGGTGTCCTTGAGGGGCTCGCCGCGCCCGGCCTGCAGCTCGGCGGTGTTCATGTAGTTGCCCAGACCGCCCAGCTGGTACACACCCACCTCAAAGCTGGTGCGGGTGCGGGTGGATGCCTTGGAGAACATCAGGGCAACCGTCTTTCCTGCCAGCAGCGGGGCCGTGCCGCCCAGCTTCTGCTGTGCCTTGAGTTGATCGGCCACATCCAGAATGTGGGTCAGCTCGGCAGGGGAGAGGTCGCTCATTTTCAGCAGATTTTTCATGCCTGCTCCTTCGGAGCCGTCGGCTCCATCTTGCCCAGCACATCGCTCAGGATCTCCAGCGCCATGTCCACATCGTGCTCGCTGAGGGTCAGCGGCGGCAGCAGGCGCAGGCGGGTCTTGGCTGTCAGCACCAGCAGGCCCGCTTCGCGGCAGGCGACCAGCACATCTGCGGCCTTGAGGTCGTAGAACTCGATGCCCACCATCAGGCCGATGCCGGAAATGCTCTTGACATGGGGCAGCTTTGCGATGCCTGCGCGCAGCTGGACGGCGCGCTCGTTGACATTGGCAAGGAAGCTCTGGTCCATGCGGTCCACCACCACGTTGGCACCGGCGCAGACCACCGGGTTGCCGCCGAAGGTGGAGCCATGGGTGCCTGGGCCCATGCCCTCGGCCACCTTTTCGTTCATCAGCACTGCGCCGATGGGCAGGCCGCCGCCCAGACCCTTGGCCAGCGTGACCACGTCCGGCTTGAGGTTGTAGTGCTCGCAGCACAGGAAGGTGCCGGTGCGGCCCACGCCGGTCTGCACCTCGTCCACGATGAGCACAAGGTCTTTTTCGTCGCAAAGCTTGCGCACGGCCTGCACGTAGTCCGGGTCCAGCGCCATCACGCCGCCCTCGCCCTGAATGAGTTCCAGCATCACGGCGCAGGTGGTGCGGTCCACCAGCTCCTCCAGCGCTTCGATATCGCCTGCCGGAGCATACAGGAAACCTTCGTTGAAGGGGCCGAAGTAGTTGTGGAACACCTCCTGACCGGTGGCGGTCAGGGTGGCGATGGTGCGGCCGTGGAAGCTGTTCACCAGCGTGATGACCGTGGTCCGGTCCTTGCGGTAGTGGTCCACGCTGTACTTGCGCGCGGCCTTAATGGCACCCTCGTTGGCCTCGGCACCGGAGTTGCCAAAGAACACCTTGCTCATGCCGGTGCGCTTGCACAGCTTTTTGGCCAGCTTGCCGCAGGGCGCGGTGTAGTAAAGGTTAGAGGTATGCTGCAGCTTGTGAGCCTGCTCGGAAACGGCCTCGGCCCAGCCCAGATCACAGTAGCCAAGGCTGTTCACGCCAATGCCGCTGGTAAAATCCAGATACTGCTGGCCCTCGGGGCCTGCGGCGCGCAGGCCGTGGCCTTTTTCCAGCACGATAGGGTTGCGGTTATAGGTGTGCAGGACGTATTCGCCGTCCCTCTTGATGACTTTTTCAGAATCCATAGGTGTACCCTCCTGTGAACAGAAACTGTGAACAGAAAACCCTCTCAGGCGCTTTCGCGCCAGAAAATGCTGGCAAAGGCTTGAGAGGGTCATTTTTCTTATTATACCGCCTGCACGGCACCGGCGCAATGCTTATTCGCGGTGGCTGCGGCGGTAGAAGCGGGTGCCGGAGCCGCGGTTGGAGAACAGCTCCAGCAGGATGGAGTGGGGCACGCGGCCATCGATGATGACCGCCTCGTGCACGCCCTGATAGATGGCATCGGCCATGCCGCCGATCTTGGGGATCATGCCGCCCGCAATGATGCCGGCGGACTTATAGCCCTCGATCTCGGACACCTCCACCTCGGGGATGAGGGTGCTCTCGTCGTCCTTATCCCGCAGCAGGCCCGCGATATCGGTCATGGATACCAGCTTCTCCGCTTTCAGCGCAATGGCGATCTGCGCAGCGGCAGTGTCGGCGTTCACGTTGTAGGCCTGACCCAGATCGTCCATGCCCACCGTGGCGATCACGGGGATGAAGCCGCCGTCCAGCAGGCTTGCGATCAGGGTAGCGTCCACATGCACGATCTCGCCCACATGGCCCAGCTGGGGGTCCAGCTCGGTGCAGCGCAGCATCTGGCCGTCCATGCCGCACAGGCCCACGCCGCGGCCGCGCAGCTTTGCCACCAGATCCTTGTTCACCTTACCGGCCAGCACCTGCTGCACGATCTCCATGGTGGCATCGTCGGTCACCCGCAGACCGTTTGCGAAATGGCTCTCCACGCCCACTTTCTTGAGCATCTCGTTGATGGCCGGGCCGCCGCCGTGCACCAGCACCACGCGCACACCCAGCAGGGTAAGGGTGACCAGATCGTTCATGACGGCATTTTTCAGTTCTTCGTTGATCATGGCATTGCCGCCGTACTTTACCACCATGGTCTTTCCGTGATACTTCTGGATGTAGGGTGTCGCCTCAGAGAAAAGGCGCGCCATTTCTTCGTTTTTCATATACTTTCTGTTGCTCCTTGCCGTTAGCAGCCTTGCCCTCTCCGTCATCGCTTGCGCGATGCCACCTCCCCCAAAGTGGGAGGCTTTGGCAGTTCCCGCAGCGTTCACGGTTTTGCCAAAGGCTCTCCCTTCGGGAGAGCTGGCGCGCAGCGCCTGAGAGGGTTATCAGGTGCGGTAATCGCCGTTGATCTTGACGTAATCGTAGGTCAGATCGCAGCCCCAGGCCTTGGCGGATGCATCGCCGGTGCCCATGTCCACCTTGACCAGCACATCGTGCTCAGCCAGCACCTTGGCAGCTTCGTCCTCGCTGTAGGGGTGGTAGGCGGCGTTTTCGCACACATACACCTCACCGGCCTTGCTGGAAAGCCACACGCAGACCTTATCAATGGAGAAATCGCCAGGGGTGTAGCCGATGGCGCACAGGATGCGGCCCCAGTTGGCATCGCGGCCGAACACTGCGGCCTTGAACAGGTTGGAGCACACCACGCTGCGGCTGACGGCACGGGCGGTCTTCAGGTCGGGGGCGTGGGTCACTTCGCAGGTGATGAGGTGGGTGGCACCCTCGCCGTCACCGGCGTGCTCGGCACACATGTGCTCTGCAATGGCGGTGAGCGCGGCAACAAAGGCTTCGTAGTCCGCGTTCTCCTCGCAGATCTCCGGGTTGCCTGCAAGGCCGGAAGCCATGATGATCAAGGTATCGTTGGTGGAAGTGTCCAGATCCACGCTCATCTGGTTGTAGGTGCCGGGCACCACGGTCTTGAGGGCCTTTTCCAGCAGGATGGGCGAGACGGCCGCATCGGTGGTGTAGAAGGCTAGCATGGTTGCCATGTTGGGGGCGATCATGCCGCTGCCCTTGCCAATGGCACCCACCGTGCAGGTCTTGCCGCCCAGCTCGAACTGGATGGCGTATTCCTTTTTGTGGGTGTCGGTGGTCATGATGGCGGTGGCGGCATCGGTGCTGCCCTGCTCGTCCGCAGCCAGCTTTGCGGCGGCGGCAGGGATGCCCCGGGCAAAGGGGTCGATGACCATGGGCTGACCGATGACACCGGTGGAAGCGGGCAGAACGTCCTGCGGGTCGATGCCCAGCTCCTTGCCCACCAGCTCACAGCATTCTTCGGCCAGAGCCACGCCGTTGGCGGCGCAGGTGTTGGCGTTGCCGCTGTTCACGATGATCGCCTGTGCGTAGCCGTCCTTCAGGTGGGCGCGGTCCACCTTGATGGGTGCGCCGCAGACCTTGTTGGTGGTGTACACACCGGCGGCGGCGCAGCGCACGTCCGCCTTGATGAGTGCCAGATCGTATTTTTCTGCATGGTTTGCGCGGATGCCGCAGTGCACGCCAGCCGCTGCAAAGCCCTTGGGCGCGCAGATGCCGCCCGCAACTTCTTGATACTGCATAAAGATTCTCCTTTCCCACAGGAAAACCCTCTCAGTCAATGCTTTACAGCATTGCCAGCTCTCCCGAAGGGCGAGCTTTTACGCGAAGAGGGAAACTTTATCTGTTTATCCAAAGCTCCCCCTTTCGGGGGAGCTGGCACGGCGCAAGCCGTGACTGAGAGGGTTTATTCCAACCCTTTGGTCTCTTCCAGCCCCAGCATCAGGTTCATGCACTGGACGGCCGCGCCGGAGGAGCCTTTGCCCAGATTATCGAACAGGGAGACCAGCATCATCTGGTCGCCTGCAGCGTTCACGGTCATGTACAGCTCCATGCGGTCGGTACCGGCCATGGCATTGGAGTACAGGCCGTTCTCCGGCAGGGCTTCGTTCAGAGCGTGCACCTTGACGGTGGCAGCATCCTTGTAATATGCCGCAATGCCCTCGGCCACCTGTTCGGCGGTGCTGCCCGCCAGCGTCAGATCCAGCGGCACCAGCACCTGCATGCCGCAGTAGTAGTCACACACCACGGGCACGAACATGGGGGTGTGGGCAAGGCCGCTGATCTTCTGCATTTCCGGCAGATGCTTATGGGCAAGGCCCAGACCGTAGCTCTTGGGTGCATCCAGCTTGCTGTGCGCCGGGCGATCAGCGCTCTCGTACTCGGCGATCATCTTTTTGCCGCCGCCGGAGTAGCCGGAGATGCCGGTGCAGCTGAAGGGATAATCTGCCGGTGCAAGGCCCAGCTCCACCAGCGGGCGGGCAATGCTGATAAAGCCGCTGGCATAGCAGCCGGGCACTGCCACGCGGCAGGAATTTTTGATTTTTTCCTTCTGGCCCGCCAGCTCCGGGAAGCCGTAGTCCCATGCGGCATCGGTGCGGAAGGCGGTGGAGGTGTCCAGCACCTTCACGTCCGGGCGCAGCAGGGGCATGACCTCTTTGGAAGCGGCATCCGGCAGGCAGAGGAAGGCGAGGTCCGCGGAGTTGATCACCTTCGCGCGCTCGTTCACATCCTTGCGGCCCTCTGCGGAAATGGAAAGCAGCTCGATCTCCGGGCGTTGTGCCAGACGGTCGGCAATGCGCAGGCCGGTGGTGCCGGAAGAGCCATCAATAAAAACTTTCACGCTCATGCGTTCTTTTCCTCCCACGCATCCAGCTGTGCGTTTGCCAGTGCGATCTGGTTGTTCACGCTGGTTTCGCTGGGGCCGCCGTAGCTGGTGCGGCCCTCGCAGCACTTGACCAGATCAATGGCATCGTAGATATCGTTCTCAAACAGAGCGCTGTAGCCCTTGAACTCGTCGAGGGTCAGCTCTTCAAGGGTCTTGTCCTTTGCGATGCAGTCCGACACCATGCAGCCGGTCAGCTTGTAGGCATCGCGGAAGGGCATTCCCTTCTTGGTGAGGTAGTCGGCGCAGTCGGTGGCGTTGATAAAGCCCTTGGCGGCGGCGCGGCGCATGTTGGCCGGAATGGTCTTCATGGTATCCAGCATGGGAGTGACCGTCTTCAGGCACAGCTCCAGCGTATCCACTGCGTCGAAGATGGCTTCCTTATCTTCCTGCATGTCCTTGTTGTAGGCGAGGGGAATGCCCTTCATCATCACCAGCAGGGTGTTCAGGTCGCCGTAGACGCGGCCGGTCTTGCCGCGGATCAGTTCGGTAACATCCGGGTTCTTCTTCTGCGGCATGATGGAAGAGCCGGTGGTAAAGGCATCGTCCAGCTCAATGAACTTGAACTCCCAGCTGCACCAGAGGATGATCTCCTCGGAAAGCCGGGACAGGTGCATCATGCAGATGGAGATGGCGTTTGCCAGCTCAATGCAGAAATCGCGGTCGGACACGCCGTCCAGACTGTTGGCACAGGGAGCCGCAAAGCCCAGCTTTTCGGCGGTGAACTGGCGGTCCAGCGGGTAGGTGGTACCGGCCAGCGCGCCGGAACCCAGCGGGCACTGTGCGTCCATGCGGGCGGTGGCATCCTCAAAGCGCTGCAGGTCCCGCAGCAGCATGGAGGCATATGCCATCAGGGCGTGGCCAAAGGTGATGGGCTGGGCACGCTGCAGATGGGTGTAGCCGGGCATGACGGCGGTGGTGTTCTCACCGGCCTTTTTGCAGATGACCTTGATGAGCTCCACGATGTAGGCCTGCAGGGTGTGGCTGTAGTCCCGCAGGGTCAGGCGGATATCCAGCGCCACCTGATCGTTGCGGCTGCGGCCGGTGTGCAGCCGCTTGCCCGCGTCGCCGATGCGGGCGGTGAGGGTCTGCTCCACAAAGGTGTGCACATCCTCGGCATTGGGGTCGATCTCCAGCCTGCCGGCTGCCAGATCGTCGGCGATGGATGCCAGACCGTTGAGGATGTCCTCACAGTCCTTTTCCGAGATGATGCCCTGCTTTGCCAGCATGGCGGCGTGCACGCCGCTGCCGCGCATATCCTGCGCGATCATGCGCTGGTCGAACCGGATGGAGGAGTTGAAGTCGTTCACGCGGGAATCCACGGCCTTGGAAAAACGGCCCTTCCAGAGTTGTTCTGCCATAGTTTGCTCCTTGATTATCCGAACCCTCTCAGTCTCGCATTCGCTCGCCAGCTCCCCCGAAAGGGGGAGCTTTTTCAGCTTTTCCGTACCATGCACAAAGCTCGCCCTTCGGGAGAGCTGGCAAAACCGTCAGGTTTTGACTGAGAGGGTTAATTTCTTCTAAAAACGGCAAAGCCGCCGCAGGGGAAAACGCTCCTGCGGCGGTGCCGCCGGCAACGATGCCGGTTGGATGGAACTTCCGTGTGAAAGTGTGAAAACACACGAAAGGGAAGATGTTACAGCTGATTACTTGATCTCCGGCCAGTTCTTGGACAGCTTTGCGCGCTCCTTGATGGACAGGCCGAACAGGTTGATGAAGCCGGCGGAATCTGCCTGATTGTAGTCGTCATCCTCACCGAAGGAAGCGGTCTGCTCGTCGTACAGAGTATACGGAGAGGTGACACCTGCGTTGATCATGTTGCCCTTGTAGAGCTTGAGCTTCACATCGCCGGTAACGGTCTTTTCCAGACTGTCGGCAAAGGCATCCAGAGCCTCGCGCAGCGGGGTGAACCACTGGCCGTTGTAGACGATATCGGCATACTTCTGGGCCAGCTGAGCCTTGAAGTGAGAGCTTTCCTTATCCAGAGTGATGGTCTCCAGCACATTGATGGCCTTGTACAGGATGGCACCGCCGGGGGTCTCGTACACGCCGCGGCTCTTCATGCCCACCAGACGGTTCTCCACGATATCCAGCAGGCCGATGCCGTTCTCGCCGCCCAGCTTGTTCAGGTATTCCACCAGCTCCACAGCGCCCATCTCCTTGCCGTCAACGGCGGTGGGGACGCCCTTCTCAAAGTGGATGGTCACATAAGTCGGGGTGTCGGGAGCCTGCTCCGGGCTGACACCCAGCTCCAGGAAGCCGGGCTTGTTGTACTGGGGCTCGTTGGCGGGGCACTCCAGATCGAGGCCCTCGTGGCTCAGGTGCCACAGGTTCTTGTCCTTGGAGTAGTTGGTCTCGCGGTTGATCTTCAGGGGGATGTGGTGAGCCTCGGCGTAATCGATCTCCTCGTCACGGCTCTTGATATCCCACTCACGCCACGGAGCAATGATGGCCATATCGGGGCACAGGGCCTTGAGGGTCAGCTCAAAACGCACCTGATCGTTGCCCTTGCCGGTGCAGCCGTGGCAGATGGCATCTGCACCTTCCTTGATGGCGATATCCGCCAGAGCCTTGGCGATGCAGGGACGTGCAAAGCTGGTGCCCAGCAGGTAATCTTCGTACTTCGCGCCGAACTTCAGGGTGGGGAAGATGTAGTTCTCCACAAAGTCCTTCTTCAGGTCCAGCACGTACAGCTTGGAAGCGCCGGTAGCCTTGGCCTTTTCTTCCAGACCGTCCAGCTCCGTGCCCTGACCCACGTCACCGGAGACAGCGACGACCTCGCAGTTGTTGTAGTTTTCCTTCAGCCAGGGAATGATGATGGAGGTATCCAGACCGCCGGAGTATGCCAGAACGACTTTTTTGATGTTTTCCTTTTTCATGATGATTGCTCCTTTTAAAAATACACTTTTGTTCCCTGATGCAAGCATCCCTCTTGCACCCTCTTGCATCTGCGTTTCGGTTGATGCTTTTATTATACGCAGCGCTGTTTTTTCGTCAATAACAAAACCATACAAACCTTTTTTGCTTCCGGCGCCTGATTTTCGTTCATGTTGCATCTTTATGCGTTATTTGAAGAATATATTCATATTTTATGCATTTGCGCAGTATATATTCGGCCCGGTGTGCAGCAGGCCCCCGCCGGATATCCGGCGGGGGCCTGCTGTTTATCTGATATCTTTGTTGTATCTCTTACTTGGCTTCCTTCCACGCAAGGGCTACAACGGCCTGCGCGTAGACGGTGAGCTGCAGACCCTTATCGGTCTGGGCCACCGGGGTGATGATCACATCACCGGCGTTGTGGCCGTGGGCATCCACAGTCAGCAGCTGCACGGCGTACCATGTGTACTTTTTATCCGCTGCGGTCTGGGCAGGGCGGGCCACATAGCCGGTAAAGCCCTCCTCCGGGTAGCGGTCACTGGGCAGGATGCCGATGGAGCTGTTCACCTGTGCAAGGAACCGCTGGCTGTCGGCGGCGGTATAACCGGCCTTGGTCAGGGCCGCATCCATGGCGGCATCCAGCTTTTTGCGGTTCTCGTACCGCATTGCCGTAACCGTTTCCTCCGGGATGGCGCTGCACACCAGCTTTGCATCCATCTGGGGCTGCAGGGCAGGAATGACCTCCTGTGCTTCCAGCACGGCACCGCAGCGGGCGCAGTGGCTGCCCTCGGTCAGGCCTTCCTCGGTCTCGGTGGGGTCTGCTGCTTCATCGACCACCGGGACGTGGCCCAGCTTTTTGTGGGTGATCTTGTTATCGGAGCGGACCCAGCCGCACTTGGAGCACTTCAGCTTTTCCTCGCCGTCCTCGGTGCAGGTGGTGGCGCGGGTGGTGATATAGTGGTAATCGTGGCCGGGGCAGGTGAGGTACAGCACATACTGGTCGATGGTGGCGGTCAGCTTGGGGTCGTACTCGTCCAACTTTTCGTTCACCACATCCTGTGCAAGACCGCCCACAAAGTTGCCGATGAACTCCGGCAGCTGGATGCCGGGCAGGGCATTGGTGATCTTATCCTTCAAATGGTCGCTGATCAGGTCCGCGGCCTTGGCACCGATGCGCTGCATCTCCTCCGAGACCACCGGGCTGAGCTTGAGCAGATCGGCGCGGGCCTGCGCCAGCAGTGCTTCGTTGTCCTTGCCTGCATCGATGCCCGCAACGGCGTTATCGATGGCGTTGAAGAACACCTCCCGCACCTTGTTGATGGTGTCCCAGCCCACCTCGCGGTGCACCAGTTCGTTCAGGGGGTCCTTCAGCTCGTCCATCAGCTCGTTGACAAAGGGATACTTGCCGTATTTGTCCTTGACCTTATCCACCGCAAGGTCTACCACGTCATTCAGCAGGCTGGGGGTCAGCTGGGTCCAATCGGCCTTGTCCAGAACATCGCGGGCCACCACAAGGATCACCCGCTTTACAGCCGGGTCGGTGTCCTTGCCGTCCAGCACGGTGCGCACCAGATCGTAGAGGCCCTTTTCGGTGGTATCGCTGGCCAGTGCCGCATCCACGATCACGCTGACAGCCGCCTGAATGGTATCCAGCGAGATGAAGGAATCCTTCAGGAACTTTTTCAGGCTGTCGATGGCAGAGCGCAGCGGTTCCAGCTTGGAAGCCGCATCCTCTGCCGACATGCCGGAGCGGGTGAGCAGATCATACGCCTGCGAGTAGATGGTCTCCATCTGGTTGATGGCATCCTCTTTGCTCTCGGCGCTGTTCACGGCCTTTTTCACGGCCAGCAGAGCTTCCTTGAGCAGCTTGTCCGCTGCGGCGGCGGCTGTTTGGGCAATGGTGTCCTTGGCCTTTTCCAGCAGGTCATCAAACGGCTTGAGCAGTTCGTCCGCCTTGGCCTTGCCCACGGCTTTTTCCAGCGCGGTGTGCAGGTCGTTGTAGAGCTTATCCAGCGCAGCCACCTTTTCAATGGCGGACATGCTGTCGTCGTTCACAATGCGGTCGATCTCTTCCTTGGCTTTTCCGATCAGCTTGACGAGCTGTTCATTCTTGGCGGCTTCCCACAATTCTTTCAATGCGCCGGAAGCGTCGATATCCTTGATAAGGTCTTCATACTTCTTGGTAACTTTTTCCAGCGCGGCGATCTTATCCTGATAGGAGCCATCGCCGTTCAGGATATCGTTCAGGTCCTTGATGGCGCTGTCGATCAGGTCTTTTTTCAGTCCATCCAGCGCTCCGGCCAGCTTATCGGCCACCTCCGGCAGATAGGGGCGCAGCGCTTCGATGGCCTTCTTTGCTTCGTTGTAAGCCTTTTCGATCTGTTCCGGATCGCCGCTTGCAATGGCATTCTTGAGAGCTTCCAGCGCCTTTTCTGCCACAGCCTGCTTTACGGCTTCCTCGGCTTTTTTGACGATCTCATCCAGAGCCGCCTTGAAGATGGGGTTCTGGCTGATCTGATCGGCCAGATCCTTGATCTCCGTGGTAAGAGCCTTGATCCTATCAATGGTATCCTGACTGACCTTGCCGTTTGAAAGTTCGTCCTTGAGCTGATCCAGCGTTTTCTGCAGTTCGTCCTTGAGTTCCAGCGCCTTGATCATGGTGTCAATGGCATCCATGACGTTGTCATAGTCCTTTTTCAGGTCGTCCGGGAGATATTTCTCCACCTTTTGCAGGTTCTCTTTCAGCGCTCTCAGTTCATCGGCACTCAGGTCTCCGCTTTTGATCTTCTCGATCACGCTCTTCAGAAGTTCTTTCGCAGATTCCCGCATCAGGCGGTCATAGGCGGCATTCACGATTTCAGAGTAGCCGTTCAGACGGGTCTGCAGTTCTGCCTTGCGGGAGTCGGAAGCACCCATCTGGTCGATCAATTTCTGCGCACCGGTGCAGGATTCCTGAAGGGCAATAACAGCGGCAATGTCCGTAAAATCGTCGGAATTTTTGCCCTCCACCTGCTTGCCGATCTCGTCAATGGCCGCTTTGGCGGCATCATAGGCAAGTTTCTGCCCCAGCAGTTCCTGCAAATGGTCTACTTTAACTTTTGCCGCATTCAGACGCTTGACAAGGCCCGCTTTTTTCGGCTGGTCATCGTTGACCTTTTTTATCGCTTCCTCTGCGACTTTATACAGACCGACGACCGTTACCAACTCACTCTCATCCAGTGCGCCGGAATCAGCTTCGTCCTTTTTAATGGCATCTTCTACTTTTTTCAGTGCGGCTTCTGCGGCAGTAATACACCCTTTCTGGGTTATTTCAGTTAAAAACTCATTGCAACGAGGTTCAAGCACCTTTAATCTGTTTTGCAGTTTTGTTTTATCATTGCTCTTCTTGAGATTGTCTACAACTGCTTTTGTTGTCTTATACTCTGCAGTAATATCCGTCAATGTTCCAATGTCTATATTTTTCGGGTCTTTTCCTTCCTGTTCCTTAAACAGATTTTCCAAGCGGTCTACTTCTTTTCCTGCCGCCCATTCCGCGAGTCCATACGTTACAATCTGTGATTCCGGGTCGGCACTCACATCCTCATCCGGCAGCTCTTCTTCCGGCTCTTCAATATCAAGATCCTCGTCCGGGAAGTCCGCCGTCACCTCGTCGTCCCACTCCGGGTACACCAGCGTGCCGTCGTCGTCCGAAACATCCACATTGCCCAGCTCGTCCACGCTGTTTTCGGCACCCAGCGGCGCAGAGGGAGCCTGCTGTGAGGCCAGCACCGTGGGTGCCGCCGCAGATGCCATCATGCCAGCCGAAAGTACAAAGGCCGTGATCCGCTGTGCCATCGCCTGAAAACGCTTCATCGCAATTTTTCCTTTCTTCTGTCCATTTCTCTATCTTTAAGCCCTGTGGTCATAAATCCTCCGTCTATTAGTATCACATTTTGCGCGTAAAATCAATCGTTTGCGGCAAAGGGCCCGCCCGCCGCCGTCCATGCGGCGCACAGCAGTTCCTTCTGGGCCTTGGGCAGCTGCTTGAGGGCATACTCCCGCCGCAGGGCGGCGCGCTTATCCGCGCACAGTTCCAGATAGGCAAAACCCCCGGCCCCTCTGGCACGGGTGTACTTTGCGCCGCGTCCGCTCTGGTGTGCGCGCAGGCGGGCGGCAGGGTCGGTGGTCCAGCCGGTGTACAGCGTACCGTCGGTACACCGCACCATATACACAAAGGCGGGCTTTGGCCGGGCGCACGGCTCAGATGCGGCCATTGTTCTTTAACACCTGACGGCAGGCGGCAAGGGCAGTTTCCTTATCCTTGGCGGTGATGAGGAAGCGGCTGGCGTGGCAGAAGCTGATGCCCGGGATGCCGCTCTTCTGCTCAATGACCTCCTGCGGCTGACCGGCCCAGCTCTGGGGGAAGGGCAGCTTGGGGCGCTTGGTCTTGTGGTCGGTGACGCACTGGGCGCTCCAGCCGCCGCGCTGGCTGGGGTAGACCACGAACAACGCGTCCGTCTTGTACAGGCCGTTCTTCCACGGCAGATAGCAGGGCAGCACCACGATGCCGTCCCGGGAGTTTTTGTAAGCCTGCTGCACCTTTTCGTCGGCGCGGTTCACGGCGTTTGCGCTGGCGATCTGGTTTTCCAAGATCTGCTTTGCCACGGCCACCGCCTTGAAAAAGCAGGTGTCCTGATCCTCTTTGGAGTCCCACACCGGGTTAAAAAAGCCGATGGCATCGCACAGGCTGTTCTGCTCGCCGGTGTTATCGTTGAGGTCCAGCGGCTGGATAAAGTTCTCGTCAATGAGCCGGGCCTGACGCTCGCCCACAAGGCCGGGGCCCAGCACCCGCCACAGCAGACCGAAAGCCGCGTAGGGCACACCGTTTGCGCGGTACTCCCGGGGCTCCTGATGATGGTCGAACATGCCATAGCCCACATCGTACACGATGCCGTCAAAACCGTCCGGCACCACAAAGCCGCGGGTGATCCTGATATCCGGGCGCAGGATCTGCAGCAGCGCAGTGGCAAACACATCGTCGGCGTGGAACTTGCCGGCATGGGTAAAACCGTTTGCAGGAATTTTCATAGATGTACCTCGTTCCCAATAAAATCTCTGGCAACAGTATACCACACTTTGCCAAAAGGGACAACGAAAAGCCCCGGCTGTCGGGGGACAGCCGGGGCAAAACACTTTATTATATTGAGGTTATTTAAACTTAGTTCCCGTAGAAACTTCCCAGAATTTCTGCCAGCCAGTTGAAATCCTTCGTGACATCCTTGCCGGTAGCATCCTTCACCGTCATCTTTGTCAGTTTACCATTGGTATCTCTCTCAATCACAACGCTAAATACATTCTTGTTTTCATCGGACAAAAGCAGATTATGCTGAGCATCTTCGCCTGCAGTGTAAATGGTGTAGCCAGTGAGATTGCACATGCCCTTATCAGAACCAATCACAATCTCCTGATATGCAGACACATCCGTGCCACCATTCTGCTTCTTCGTGATCTGATACTTGGGCCGCTTGTCCGTGCCAAAGCAGGTATAGTACTCGTTGCCGTCCTGCACATAGGTCTCAGCACGGTACTTCGTACCGCCGATCTGCACTTCAGTAAGGTAGATGTTGGCCGGAATTTGGATATCGCTGAAATCAAAGTCACCGGTAATTCCTTCCATATCATCAGCGCTCAAATTCATTTTTATGCCAGCCTTAGCAGATTTATTCAAGGCATATACTGCCGAAGCTTTTCCGCTTTCCATATAGAATGTGATGGCATGATCCTCTTTCTTGCTACCTTCCAAGCCCCAACCGGTCATATCCACATAAGCCTTGCCGGCGGTAGAGGCCATAACCATCTTGAGTTCTTCCGTCTGCGTACCAGCAGCGCTGTACGAGCTCTGAGAGCCTGCAAAGTAAACTGCATGCGCATTGACCACATTGTTCTGGAAAGCTACCAGCCAGCTGTTAGCTTTATCGAGGTGAGTCTTGGTGGGGGTACCTTCGCCCTCGCCATCATCCTTCGGCAAAACGATCTCTTCCAGCGTAGGTGCAGAAGGTACCGCCCCAGCATTGCCGCCATTGCCACCGTTGCCGCCATTGCCGCCTGCGCCACCGCCGCAAGCGGTCATCATGGAAACAGCCATTGCTGCCGCCAGCAGAACGGCGGCTGCTTTTTTGTACAATCTCATAATACAAGCCTCCTGTTTTTTTGTTCCGAAGCACCCCAAAAATATGCTTCGCACCCACATCTTACCCCCCCCCGGGCATCTTGTCAACCAATCTGAAAAATTTTGTCGTTTTGCCCGGAACAGGTGACCGTTTTTTAGCAATATAACAACAGCCCCGGGGCGGCAGATGCCGTTCCGGGGCTGAAGATTATTGGTTGTAAATTATATTCTTGTTTTACTCGCCCTGCATAAGCCACTTGAACTGGTCTGTAACGACATTGCCGTTTTCATCCTTAACGGTCAGACCGTTGGGGACGCCTTCCACGGCAGTGATCGTATACTGCTTGCCTGCTTCATCTGCCAGCACGATCGTTGCCGTATTGCCGGATTGAGAAGTGCTGACGTACTTATAGACCTTATAGCCGTCTTTCGGCCACTGGCACAGGCCGTTGGTGGTGTACTGGATGGTCTTATACTCGGTGACGTAATACTGCACACCGTCTGAATCCGGATGCGCATATTCAATCATCGTATACTTCGGCATACTGCCCTGATAGCAGATAGTGTACTTGGTTCCATAGGAATCCGTAAAGGTCTCAGCGTCATAGGGCTGGCCGTTCACTTTTACAACAGTCTTGTACATCTGATAGGGCAGAGCATCTGCACTAAAGCCAATATCATCCCACAGCTGGCCTTCATTATAGGCTCCCTTCTGACCCAGTGCGACCTTCGACTTTTCATACAAGGCGTACAACCACTCTGTATTGTTCTCGACTGTTCCGAATACCACACTCGGAACCGAGGATGTGCTGCCGACAGACCTCATTTTCAAATAGATGTCATTTCTATCCGCTGCAAGAATATAATTTATTCCAGATTTATATGCTTTGTTCGCATCATATTCCACAGTGGTGTATTCCATGTACAGACCGGTGGACTGATGATTCTTCACATTCTGAACAAAAGCTGCATACTGGCTTCCGCTGAAGCTTGCGATCGGCGTACCCAAAGTGCCGGACCCGCCACCCTCACTTTCGGAACCAGTGCCAACATTTTCAAACTTGTCCGGTGCAGGCACAGCCACGGATGTGCTTCCGCCATTGTTTCCGCTGCCGCCGCCATTGCCGCCGGTGGAACCACCGCCACCGCCGCAAGCGGTCATCATGGAAACAGCCATTGCTGCCGCCAGCAGAACAGCGGCTGCTTTTTTGTACAATCTCATAATACAAGCCTCCTGTTTTTTGTGCCGAAGCACCCCAAAAATATGCTTCACACCCACATCTTACCCCCCCCCCCGGCATCTTGTCAACCAATCTGAAAAAATTTGTCATTTCGCTCAGAACGGGTGACCATTTTTTTGCAATATAACAACAGCCCCGGGGCGGCAGATGCCGTTCCGGGGCTGTTTGAGCGTATTCTTACTTTTTCTTTGTGGTGCGTGCCTTTTTAGCGGCAGGAGCGGCGGGCTTTTCCGCCGGGGTGGTCTCCGGCTCGCCCAGAGCCAGAATGTTGGTCAGCTCCTTCTGTACAGCGGCGTTGTTGTCGTCGGTGGTGGCCAGCACATCGGAGTAGAACTGCTCCATGCCCTCGCGGGTGGAGAAGGTGGCAACGTACATCTGGTTGCCCATGGCACCGCTCAGCGCGTCCGGCATGCGGTCCACCATGCGCATGTTCTGCTGGTACTTCTGCATGATCTGCTCGTGGCTGTACACAAAGTGCTTGCCGTCGCGGCGGCCTGCAAACGGGCAGTAGAAGTGCTCGCCCACCGGCATATCGGTGCCGCCAAAGGCGATCATGTCCGCCCAGATCTTATACACGTTGGTGGAGCGGGCAAAGTTGATCATGTCCGGGGTGAAGCCGCCGCAGGGGCGCATGTTGACCTCCAGCGCCACGATCTGGCCCTTTTTGCCCATGCTGGCCTGATTCTCGGTCATGCGGAAGAACTCAAAGTGGATGAAGCGGCTCTTCACGCCAAAGCTCTTGACGGCGGCACGGCCTGCGGCGCGGGTGTCCTCGGGCAGGTCCTTGATGATGTAGTAGATGGAGTTATCGTTGTCGTTGACGATATCCATGATGGACATGGGGCTCACGTTGCCGGCCTCAAAGATGGGGTTGCCGTTGGCATCGATGATGGCATCGTAGCTGTTCACCTCGGCCCGGACGAACTCCTCCATGATGTACTCCACATCCGGGTGATGGGCCGTCTTCTGCACGAGGAACTTTTTCAGGTCCTCGTCGCTGGACAGCTTGTGGGTATCGGATGCGCCCACGCCGTTATCCGGCTTTACCACCACCGGGTAGCCTACTTCGTCGATGAACTTCTTGCAGCCCTCAAAATCATCCACCATGTGGTAGCGTGCGGTGGCGATGCCGGCCTTCTGGTAATACTCCTTCATCTTGCTCTTGTACTTGATGCGGGGCATATCGGAGGTCTGGAAGCCGGAGGTGATGTGGAAATCGGTGCGCAGGGCTGCGTCCCGCTCCAGCCAGTATTCATTGTTGGACTCCAGCCAGTCGATGCGGCCATACTTGAAGGCAAAGAAGGCCACGGCGCGGTAGACCTCGTCGTAGTTTTCCAGACTGCCCACCTTGTAGTACTCGTTCAGGCTGTCCTTCAGCTCCGGCTTCAGCTCATCGTAGGGCTGGTCGCCGATGCCCAGCAC
>OODU01001490.1_pt1 | contig 22783 bp, 18 predicted proteins | sample 1671171 | NCBI WGS metagenome assembly OODU01 (sample SAMN06348129, study PRJEB24527) | human gut metagenome | biome: human gut; feature: ankylosing spondylitis patient; material: feces | host: Homo sapiens | place: China | collected 2015-10
GAGGGAGAAAGTTTCCGCATGGGAACTTTCGGACGTCCGTGTTTTGCGAAGTCAAAACACAGACCCGCGGAAAAACGTTAGTTTTTCGACAGGCTCACACACCCCGGAGCAGGTGTGTCTGCGTGTTTTCAGTTGGTGGCCGAGTATGCCGCGGTCAGCAGGCGGCGCAGCTCGGTGCACTCGGCGAGCAGGCCGGCACCCGTGCGCACATCCATGTCGTCGGTCAGCGTCAGCAGACGCAGCCAGTATTCGGTCTGCGCGGTTTCGTGCAGCGCGTCGGTCAGGCTTTCCGCGAGATCCGCGCGGTTCAGCGCGTAATCCGACCGTGCAATAGCCGCGCCGATTTTCGTTGCGTGCAGCAGCAGCGTATCGGACATATCGTCCTCGTGCTTGTGCAGCAGGCGGTGCAGCTTGACGATGCGGACGCCGAACTGCAGAGATTTTTCCCGAAGAATGCTGTTCTGAGCCATAGTCATACCTCGCGTATGTGATGATGGTGCGGGTAACAGGACTTGAACCTGCACGTCTGAGACACCAGAACCTAAATCTGGCGCGTCTGCCATTCCGCCATACCCGCGTCTGAAAATTTTCTCCCGCGCCGCGGCCCTCCGCAGCACACGCTTTAGTATAACCGCTTCGGCCGGTTTTGTCAATTTCGAGACCGCTTTTTCTGTATTGTCATCAAAAAATGAGGAAATTACTGTACCATATATGTGAAGTTTGTGCTATACTTAATCTGTATAGGCGCTCGCGAAAACGGGTGCCCGTGCAGGCGACAGAACGCGCGTTTCTTTGCGCGCAAGTTCGATACAAGGATTGGGAGCAAGCGATGAAATCTGTTCGTATACTGCCCGTGCTGATGAGCCTCATGCTGCTTACAGGCTGCACCGTGCCGTCCGGCGATGAGCTGCTGGCGGCGCCGCGTCCTTCGAGCAACTACCAGACCCTTCAGGTCAAGCTCGAGGAGCTTCTGGCGTCGGGCGTTTCCTATACCACCCCGGCAGCGGGGGAAAACCGCTCGTCCGTGCAGCTGGTCGATTTAAACGGCGACGGCATCGAGGAGGCCATCACCTTTTTCCGTGGTGCGACCTCTTCGACGAGCAACGACTTCAAGGTTTATATCTATAAGAAAAAGGGCGACGACTACCTGTGCACCGGCTCCATTGCGGGCAAGGCGGCCGCCATTCAGTCGGTCGAGTACCCGACTATCACCCCGGACGGCGGACGCGGCCTTGTGGTCACGTGGCAGCTCGCGGGCGGCGGCACGGGTGCGCTGACGATGTGCGACTTTGACGGCGATTGTGCGCCGCGCGTGCTGCTCGAAACCGACTACACCGCGCTCGAGCTTACCGACATGGACGGGGACGGCGCGAAGGACCTGCTGCTGCTCGCGACGAACGGCTTGGGCAAGCGCACCGCGCGGATGTATCACTACGCGCACGGCACGCTCAGCATGGCGGGCGAGGCGGCGGTGAGCGCCGGCACGGCGTCGGTCGAGCGCATGGAGGCCGGCCGCATCACGGACGGTCTGCCGGCGGTGTTCGCGGAGGAGAAAATGGCGTCGGGCGTTGGTCTGACGACCGATATTTTCGTTTACAGCGACGGCACGCTCACCAACCTCGCGCTTGACGGCGAGGACATCGCGAGCCGCAGTACCTACCGCCCGGTGCAGGTCTATGCCGCCGACATCAACAACGACGGCGTGATCGAGCTGCCGCGTGCGGTGCTCATGGCAGGCTACGAGGACGCGGCGGCGCATGACGCGCTTTATATGCTCGACTGGTACGCTTACGGTCTGGGCGCGACACCTGAGCAGGTCAGCACGACCTATCAGAGTGTTTCGGACGCATGGAGTCTGCGCATCGACCAGAGCTGGCACGACCGCATCACGGCGGTCAAGTCCACGGACGGGGGACTGAGCCTTGTTTCCTTTTACGAATACTGCGGCGAGGGACAGAAACCCATCGCGCTGTTCAACATCTACTGTGTCACGGGTTCCTCGCGCGAATACTACGCGGGGCGAAGCGACCTCATTCAGCTCGGGGAGACCGCGCAGGCCGTATATTTCGCGAAAATTCCGGACGGCGCCCAGACCGGCACGCTGAAGATGAGCGCGGAGGAAATCACCGCGCGGTTCTCGCTCGTCAAGCAGGCGTGGAACAACTGAAAAGAATAAGGGAGGATTACATCCATGAAACGCAGGATACTGGTTCTTGAGGATGAAGAAAACATCCGCTCCTTTCTGGTGCTCAATCTGAAAAGAGCGGGATACGAAGTGATCGAGGCCGAGACCGGCGAGGAGGCACTCGAAAAATACCGTGCAAACACGGATATTTCGGTCGCGATTTTAGACGTCATGCTGCCGGGCATCGACGGCTACGAGGTCTGCCGCGCGATGCGCGCCGAGGGTTATCAGGCGGGCGTCATCATGCTGACCGCACGCACGCAGGAGGCGGACAAGGTAAACGGCCTGATGAACGGTGCGGACGACTACGTGACCAAGCCGTTTTCGGTCGTGGAGCTGGCGGCGCGGGTAGACGCGCTGTACCGCCGCGTTTCGGGTTCGCCGTTCGCGGAGGAGGACGTCATCAAGTCCGGCCCGTTCAAGCTCAATTTGCGTGCGCGCGAGGTACTGAAGAACGGGCGCAAGATCGAGCTGACGCAGATCGAGTACGGTCTGCTCAAGGCGTTCATGCGGAACATCGGCAAGGCGCTTTCGCGCGACGAGCTGCTTGAGATGGTGTGGGGCCATCACTATGTCGGCGAACTGAAGATTGTGGACGTCAACATCCGCAGACTCCGCATCAAGATCGAGGACGACCCGGCCGAGCCGCACCATATCGTGACCGTCAGAGGATACGGATACATGTGGGAGGGGTAAACCTTCTTATAGGGGGGACTCCGTCCCCCCTATATACGAAAAAAGTTCCGAGGAAACTTTTTTCGATACCCCCCTCGCCCCTGCACGGCAGGGGCGGCTCGGGACACCGTGTCCCGAGGCAGAGGTAAAAAAGTCCGGCAGAGCTGGACTTTTTTGGGGAATTTTACGCGGCCTGCTGCGGCAGGCCTGTCCTGCCTGTTCCGGCGCTTCTCGCCGGAATGCGGCAGGAAATTGCGCGCTCCGCGCGCTCTCGCTGCGTGCGCTTTGCGCACGGACGCTCGGATGGACGGGAGATTATATGAGCGGCACTGACAGGGCAGACATATGTTATCTGGACTGCACTCGTAGGGCAGGAACAATGCTATCTGGACTGCACTCGTAAGACAAACATATGCTATCTGGGCTGCACCCGTAGGGCGGGGTGACCTCACCCCGCCGCACTTCCGCTTTAATTTACTGGAAAGGTCACTTCCTTTATGACAAATCGCAAGCAACGTAAAAAGCCGGCACCGCCGCCGCAGACGGAAACGCCTAAGGTGCTGCACTCGCCGGGCGGTATTCGCGGCCGCTGGATGATGAACTCGCTCTCGTTCGTGCTCGTTATCCTTGCGGCGGTCATGATACTGATTTCGGTCGGCGTTTCGGGGTATTACTACGCGACCGTGCGCGACAATCTGGTATCGCGGGCGGTCACGGCGTCGGACACCTTCCGCAAATACTTCACCGACACCTACGACCAGTTCTACACGCAGGCGGAGTCCACCGTCACCACGTTTCAGGAGCAGAACAAGCTCGAGCAGCAGTTCCTTGACGCGAACGGCCGCATTCTGCTGTCCACCTCGGGATTATCGGGCAGCGGTCTGGCCTCGACCGAGGACGCTACGCAGGCGCTCACGAGCCAGAAAACCTCGGTGTTCACCGGCAGAGATCCTCTCTCGGACGAGCGGGTCATGAGCGTGACCGCGCCCCTGCTGTCCTCGCGCGGCGACCTCATCGGCGGCGTGCGCTTCATCACCTCGCTCCGCGTGGTCGAGCGGCAGATCTGGCTTATCGTGGGCGTGTCGCTGCTCGCGTGTCTGGTGTTCCTGATCTTCGTCGTCGCGTCCAACAGCTACTTTATCCGCTCCATCGTGGACCCGGTTCTCAAAATCAACAACATTGCCAAGGAAATCGCGGCGGGACGCTATGGCGTACGCCTGCAAAAGACCTATGACGATGAGATAGGCGAGCTGTGCGACACGATAAACTATATGTCGGACGAGATAAACCGCGCCGAGCGCATGAAGAACGACTTCATTTCCTCGGTATCGCACGAGCTGCGCACGCCGCTCACCGCCATCGGCGGCTGGAGCGAAACGCTTCTCGCGGGCGGCGGTGAGGACCCAGAGGAGGTCATGCAGGGTCTGACCATCATCCAGAAGGAGTCTAACCGCTTAACGCGCATGGTAGAGGAGCTCTTGGACTTCGCGCGTATCGAGTCCGGCCGCATGAAGCTCGAGGTCGAAACCTTCGACCTGTCCATCGAGCTGTACGAGGCGGTCTATATGTACGAAAATCTGCTCCAGAAGAGCGGCATCCGCCTGAACTACGATGAGGACGTTGAGGCGAACTACTTCGTCAACGGCGACCGCCACCGCATGAAGCAGGTATTCCTCAACATTCTGGACAACGCCGCGAAATACGGCGCGGACGGCAAGCGCATCGACATCACGCTGGGGCGCGATGGGGGAAAGCTCGTGGCGACCGTGCGTGACTACGGTCAGGGCATACCCGAGGCTGAGCTGCCGTTCGTCAAGGAGAAATTCTATAAAGGCTCGTCCAAGCAGCGCGGCAGCGGCATCGGTCTGGCTGTGACCGAGGAAATCGTAACGCTGCACGGCGGCACCATCGACATCGCCTCCACCGTGGGCGAGAGCACGACCGTGACCGTCACCCTGCCGTCCGCGAAGGCGGAGCAGGCGCTCGGCATCACGGGAACGCCGCCCCGCACCGAGGAAGAACCGTAAACCCGCAAAAGGAGAAACCTATGTCAACCAAGAAAACAACCATCGGCGGACAGGCCATCATCGAGGGCATCGTCATGAAAGGCCCGAAAAAGACCTGCACCGTCGTGCGCAAGGCCGGCGGCGAGCTGGTCACCAAGACCGAGGACGCACATCACCCCTCGGCGTTCTGGCGCCTGCCCGTTCTGCGCGGCGCGTACACACTGTTCACCGCGATGAAGGACGGCATCGTTGCCATCAACTACTCGGCGGAGTTCTTCGAGGACGAGGAAATCGAGGAGGAGCCGTCGGGGTTTGAAAAGTGGCTCGAAGCGAAGTTCGGCTCGGAAAAGCTGAACAAGATGATTCTCGGTCTGTCCACCGTCATCGGCATCGCGCTGCCGGTCGGCCTGTTCCTGCTGCTGCCGAGCTTCCTCGGCGGCTTCGTTCCGAAAAACTGGGGCGTTCTGGCGCGGAACGTGCTCGAAGGCATCGTGCGCATCGTCATTTTCCTGATGTTCATGTGGTCGGTGTCGCATATGAAGGACATCCGCCGCACGTTCGAGTATCACGGCGCGGAGCACAAGACGATTTTCTGCTACGAGGCAGGGGAGGAGCTGACGGTCGAGAACGTCCGTAAGCAGCAGAAATACCACCCCCGCTGCGGCACGAGCTTCATGTTTGTGCTCATCATCATCGCGACCATCGTTTCGTCCATCGTTTTTTCGATCGTCGAGGTCACGAACCCGTTCCTGCGCATGCTTGCGCACCTTATCCTGCTGCCGCTCGTTGTCGGCATCAGCTATGAGTTCAACCGCTATGCGGGCCGCTCGGAGAGCGTTATCTCGCGTGCGCTGCGCTGGCCGGGCCTGATGATTCAGCATCTGACGGTATTTGAGCCGGACGATTCGATGATCGAGGTAGCTATCACCGCCATGAAGGAAGTCATTCCGGACGACGGTTCGGACGAATGGTAAGGAGGAGAACCATGCACCCGTCTATGCATCGGAACGAGCGCGGCTCGTTTGTCTACTATACCTGCGACCGTCTGCCGGTCCGCCACGCCTTCACCACGAAGTTCGGCGGCGTGAGCCGGGGCGACTGCGAAAGCCTCAATCTCGGCTTCAACCGCGGCGACGAGCGGGAAAACGTCTATGAAAACTACCGTCTGATGGCCGAGGGACTCGGCATGGACGAAAAGCGCATCACCATGACCCGGCAGATCCACGACACGCAGATTTCGGTCGTGACCGAGGACAAGGCCGGCATGGGTCTGCATCAGCCGATGGCGTGGGAGTCGGACGCGATCGTGACCGCGCTGCCCGAAACGCCGCTCTGCGGTTTTTACGCGGACTGCGTGGTGACGCTCTTTTACGACCCCGCGACCCGTACCGCAGGCGTGGCGCACGCCGGCTGGCGCGGCATGGCGGCAGGTATCCTGCCGAAAACCGTGGACGTCATGGCGGAAAAGCTCGGCACAAAACGCGAAAGCCTCATCGCCGTGCTCGGCCCGTCCATCCGGCAGGAGTGCTTCGAAACCGACGCAGATGTTCCCGAGGCGATGGAGCGCCTGATGGGTGAGCGCGTTCATCCGTTTATCGCGGAAAAGGGCGTCAAGTTCCATGTGGATTTACAGGGCATCGGCGTGCGTTTGCTGACGGACGCGGGACTCCGCCCGGAGAACGTCATCGACAGCGGCATCTGCACCAAATGCCATGCGGACGAGTTCTGGTCGCACCGCGCGACCCACGGACACCGCGGCGTGCAGGGCGGCATCATATGCCTGTGAGGAAACGCTGTATGAGCTGGAAAAAATGTGCGCTCGCGGCCGTGCTGGCGGGGTTGTGCCTGCTTTCGGGCTGCACCCTGCCCGGCAGACAGCAGGACGACACGCCGCGCGACACGGTTGATGTTTCCGATGCGTATTTCGGTCTGGCGTGGTACAAAAACGGCACGCTCAACCCCGTGACCGACACGGACAGCGTAAACGCCATGCTGCGCGAGGCGTTGTACGAGGGTCTGTTTGAGCTGACAAGTGACTTTACACCGCAGAACGTGCTCTGCGAGGGGTACAGCGGCGATGGCACGACCTTTACCTTTACCCTCAAGCAGGGCGTGAAGTTCTGGTCGGGGCAGACGCTCACCGCGGACGATGTGATTGCAAGCTACCGCGCGGCGATGGATAACGCTTCCTCGCCCTACCACAGCCGTCTGGCCGAGGTGCAGAGCATCGAAAAGGCAGGGACGTATCAGGTGCGTATCGTGCTTTCCTCGCCGAACGCGGCTTTTCCGCGCCTGCTCAATATCCCGATTTACCGGGAGGGGAGCGCGGACAGCGGCAGCTTCGCGGACGGCACCGGCCCGTATGTGCCGGTCGAGAACGGAAGCGTGTGCACGCTCGAAAAGAACGAAAACTGGCACGGCGGCTTTCTCGGCACGATACGCCATATCACGCTTGTCGGCATCACGCGCGCGGACGCGGCGGAAACCAGCTTCCGCACGGGCGATGTTTCGGTGCAGCGCAGCGCCCGCATCGCGGCGGACGACAAGGCGACTGTCATCGGCGGCGCGGTCGACACGCTGCAAACACCGAGCACGGCGCTGCACTATATCGGCATCAATCACGCAAACGAGCAGCTGAAAAACGCAAATGTCCGCCGGGCGCTTTCCGCCGCCCTCGGCCGCCGCTCGCTCTGCGACACCCAGCTTCAGACCTTCGCCGACCCGGCGGTTCTGCCGGTCAATCCGCAGCAGCAGGTTTCGGGCGTTTCGCTCTCGACCGATGCGGATGTTGCCGGGGCGTATGCGCTGCTGCACGGGGACGAGAGTGCCGAAAACACCTCGGATACTTCGGACGGCACTTCGCAGGACACCGCAAAGACCGATGCTTCCGCCGAGGACATCACGATTTACTACGCTGACGACGGCACGCCTCTGACCGACGGGGACGGCTACTATATCGACGAGGACGGCGACCGCGTGCTGAACGCCGACGGCGAGCCGGTGCTCGACCCGTCCGCCGGAGCATCGGATACGGAGGACGCGCCCCAGACCGATGCCGCCGGGGAGAAAATCACGCTGTCGCTTCGGCTGCTCGTCAACTCGGACAACGCCTTCAAGGTCGCCGCCGCCGAGCAGCTCGCCGCCTCGTGGAACGCCATCGAGGGCGTCAGCGTCACGGTCGAGCAGGCGGATTACGCGGCCTGTGTCGAGCGCATCAAGGAGGGCTCGTTTGACCTCTACTACGGCGAAACGCGGCTGATGCCGGACTTCGACCTGCGTCCGCTCCTCATGACGGGCGGCAGCCTGAACTTCGGCGGATACAGCAGTCCCGACATGGAGAGCACGCTTCTCGCGGCACGCAAGAGCGGCGACATGAGCGCGTTCTACAAGCAGTTCGCGGAGGAAATGCCGTTTATCCCGATTGCGTTCGAGCGAAACCAGGTCGTTATCCGCAAGAATCTTGTCGGCGGCTTCGCGCCCGCTCCATACAACGTGTTCCTCGGCCAGCAGAACTGGACGCGCGTCTATGCCTCGGAGAGCGACGCCGCGACAGACGGCGAAACACAATAACCACCCGCACTTTCAAAGGAAACCGATATGCAGGATACAAAGAACAATCATCGCTTGCAGGGACACCTGCTCGGCGCGTTCAGCGTGCTCGTCTGGGGCACGACCTTCGTCGCCACCAAGGTGCTGCTGCGCACCTTTTCGCCCATTGAAATCATGGTCGCGCGGTTTGCGCTCGGCTTTCTCGCGCTGCTTGTCGCCGGGCGCGGTCTCATGCGCCCGAAGGAGAAGTGGCACGAGGTGCTGTTCGCGGCGGCGGGGCTTTCCGGCGTAACGCTGTATTTTCTGATGGAGAATATCGCGCTGACCTATATCTCCGCCTCGCTTGTCGGCGTAATCGTGGCGGCGGCGCCGCTGTTCACCGCGCTCATCGCGGCGGCGGTGCTGAAGGAAAAGCTGTCGCGGTGGTTCTTCCTCGGCTTTGTCTGCGCCATGGCAGGCGTGGCGCTCGTGTCGCTCGCCGGGGTGAGCGAGCTGCATTTCAGCCCGACCGGCGCGCTGCTGACCATCGGCGCGGCGCTCGTCTGGGGCATCTACTCGGTCATCGTCCGCGTGCTCGGCACGATGGGGTATCAGACCGTTCCGCTGACCTGCCGCATTTTCGGCTACGGCCTGCTGTTCCTGCTCATCCCGGCCGGAATCGAGGGCCTGCCTGCGGGAATCGTGGCGTGGGGCACGCCGGTGCATCTCGCGAACCTGCTGTTTCTCGGCCTGCTCGCGAGCGCGACCTGCTTTGTGACATGGAACCGCGCGGTCTTTCTTCTGGGGCCGGTGCGCACGAGCGTTTACATCTACGCCTCGCCCGTTATCACCATCATTGCGTCCGCGCTTGTCCTGCACGAAACCATGACGCCGGTGATGTGGCTCGGTACGGCGCTTGCGCTCGGCGGCCTGATGCTGAGCGAGAAAAAGCCGAAGAATGCCGAAAAAACGTAAAAAGATACTCCGGTTGCGCGATAGTTGGTGGTGCAACCGGAGTTTTTTCGATATACTGAGAGCGAAAAGGAGGGAACTGCCATGCTTATGACAGCGAAAACCATCGTACCCGTACTGCTCATCACGCTGCTCGTTCTGGGGGTACTCGGCTATCTCGTCGTGCTGCTCATCCGCGCCCTGCGGAAATATCTGCGCAGCGCCCCGGTGCGGGAGGAAAAGGCCGCGTCCGCGAAAACGCTCGGCGAAGTGCTGCGCCGCCGCCGCACGGCCTGCCACATGACGCAGGAATTTGTCGCGGAGTCGCTCGGCGTCAGCCGTCAGGCGGTGTCGAAATGGGAGAGCGGCGCTTCCGACCCGAGCACCTCCAATCTGCTCGCGATAGCGAAGCTGTTCGGGACGGACGCGAAAACCCTGCTCGATGAAGTGAAAGAGGCGGAACAATAGAAAAAAGCGCGTGGACACGGCAATCTGTCCACGCGCTTGCGCATTTATTCCTTTTTATCTTCAGGTTTATCTTGAGGCGTTTCGGCCGGGGGCGCAGGGGGCGTCTGCTGCATCTGGGCGTTCCAGGCGGCGAGGCGCTTTGCCTTGCGGCGGCGGTGGAGGATAACGCCTGCGGCCGTTCCGGCGATGACCAGAATCACGGCCGGCCAGAACATGACAACGCCGAGAATCGTGCCGCGCACAACGTCAGCCAGTCCGCGTGCGCCGGTTTTCGCGGCCTGCGTCAGCTGCGCGCCGAAGCCGGTGCCGTCCGCCGTCGCGGTCAGGGTCTGCACCTCGCGCAGGTTGATGTAGAAGGTCGAGAAGCCGACCAGATCGTCATAGCGGCGCTTGGAGCCGGTGAGCGAGTCGATTTCGTATTCGCAGTCGGCCAGCGCGTTTTCGAGCGAAATGATGTCCTCCATCTTGTCGGCCTTTTCAAGAAGGGAGAGCAGACGCTCGTGCTTGGTCTGGAGAGTGGCGAGCCGGGTTTCGATGTCGGTGTACTGCTCGGTGACGTCCTCGCTCGAGCGGGAGCGCGAAACAACGTGCATATTTTCGCCGAGCTGGGCGTAGAACTGCTCGAATTTCTCCTGCGGCACGCGCAGGGTGTAGTTCGCGGAGCGGCTGCCGGTATCGCCGTATGTACCGCTCGACTCGATGTAGCCGCCGGCCTCGGCGGTCATTTTCTCTATGTCGGCGGCGGATTTTTCGAAATCCTGCGTTTCGAGCGACAGGTCTGCGTTCAAGATCAGCTTGGCGTTACGCCGCACGGCGGAAAAGTCGGCGCCGCCTGCGGTGTCCGCCGCATCCATGGCGGCTTCGGCCCAGCCGTTATCGGCGGACGCATCTCCGGCCGCCGCGGAATTGGCGGTTCCACCGGAGGACGAGCCGCAGGCGGAAAGCGAAAGCAAAAGCGCGAGAAACAGGGGAAGCAGTCTTTTTTTCATGACGGACACCTCATTTCATGGGTCGCGCGGCGCGTTGCCGCTGTTTTCTTCTGTTACCCGGTTAGACGAGGCAGGTTCCGGTTTGGTTCCCGTATTTTTCCGTTTTGTAAACAATTCCTTCGCGCCGATGACGAGCAGCAGCACGCCGAACAGCCGCCGCAGCAGGGAAACGTCGGTGTGCGAGGCGAGGAGCGCCGCCGCGAGAGAGGTCAGCGCCCCGGCAGGGACGCAGAACAGGACGGCTTTTCGGTCGATGAGGCGGTTTTTCACGTGGGAGACCAGCGCGGCAGGCGCACAGGCGAGAAAATACAGCAGATTGATGCCGCCGGCGGTGAACTGCGGCATTCCCTCGAAGAGCGTCAGCCAGAGCACGAGCAGCGAGCCGCCGCCGATGCCGCAGCCGCTCAGCACCCCGGTCAGCAGACCGGCGAGAAACGCCCTCACAGCAGCAGCACCGCCCGCACGCCGCCGTAAAGCAGCAGCAGGGCGAACGCCCGCCGCAGCCAGAGCGTGGGCAGCTTTCCGAAAATCCGCCCGGCGAGCACGCCGCCGGCCGCGCCGCCCGCAAGATAGCCGACTGACTGCGCAAACGGCAGGCCGCCGCGGACGTAATAGACCGCCGCCGACAGGGCGCACAGCGGAAAAATCACTGCGACCGAGGTCGCGAACGCACGCTTTTCCTCCATGCCGCACCATCTCGTGAGCAGCGGCACGAGAAACAGTCCGCCGCCGGCCCCGAAAAAGCCGTTCGCCGCTCCGGCGAGTGCGCCCGTCAGTGCGTATTTTATCTTTTCGCGCAAAAAAATCACCCTCTCCGTCACGAGTCTGTGCGGAAAGGGTGAAAATTATTCGTCGATTTCAAGGGACGCGCCGTATTCCTCCAGGGCGTTTTTGATGTCGCCCCACGAAAAGCCGCGCCGCTGAAGGGCGGCGACCGCCTTATCGACCTCTTTCCGGTCGGAAAGGTCGCCGTGCAGCCGCTTTTCGAGCACCGAGAGCATCTGCGGCAGGGCGGGGGAGAAGCTGTCCATGGCGGCGTCCGCGTCCTCGCGCGAAATGCCGCGCCGCTGAAGCTCCTGCCGGATGCGCGCCGCGCCGTAGCCGCGCCGGGTGTAGCTGCGAACCACGCTCTCCGCGAACTGTATGTCCGAGAGCAGGCTGCGTTCGGCGAGCCACGCGAGGGCGTAATCCGCCGCTTCCTCGTCGTGTCCCTTGGCAATCAGCTTGTCGCGCAGCATTTTCGCGCTCAGCGCCCGGCAGGACAGCTGCTTTGCGGCGGCGTCGAGGGCGGCGCGGTATTTATCCGTGCTCATTCTTCGTCGTCGAGGTCGTCAAAATCGTCCGCGTCGATCGAAACCGCCTTCGCCGAGGACGGCTTGGGTGCGGCAGGCTTTTCCGCCGGGGCGGTCGCGACGCTCTCCGAGGGCTTCGCGCCGACCTTTGCGGCGTTCTTGCTGCGCTCCTCCTCGACCTTCTCCATGATCTGACGCTGTACGTCATTCGCAATGTCCGGATGGTCGTTGAAATACTGCTTTGCGGCGTCGCGGCCCTGACCCAGACGGGTGTCGCCCATCGAGAACCACGCGCCGGACTTGTTGACGATGCCGTATTCTACGCCGAGGTCAACCAGCTCGCTCGTGCGCGAGATGCCCTGACCGTACATGATGTCGAACTCCGCCTGCTTGAACGGGGGCGCGACCTTGTTCTTGACGATTTTCACGCGGGTATGGCTGCCGATAAGCTCGGTGCCGTTCTTGAGGTGCTCCACGCGGCGTACCTCCATGCGGACGGAAGCGTAGAACTTGAGTGCGCGGCCACCGGTCGTGACTTCGGGGTTGCCGTAGATGACGCCGACCTTTTCGCGCAGCTGGTTGATAAAGATAGCGACGCACTGGCTCTTCGCGATGGAGCCTGCGAGCTTGCGCATCGCCTGGCTCATCATGCGGGCGTGCAGACCGACGAACGAATCGCCCATTTCACCCTCGATTTCGGCGCGGGGGGTCAGCGCGGCAACCGAGTCGATAACAACGATGTCGATCGCGCCCGAGCGGACGAGCGCCTCCGCGATGTCAAGGCCCTGCTCGCCGGTGTCCGGCTGGGAAACCAGCAGGCTGTCGATGTCAACGCCGAGCGCCTTGGCGTAGACCGGGTCGAGCGCGTGCTCCGCATCGATGAAGGCCGCCGTGCCGCCGAGCTTCTGCGCCTCGGCAACGCTGTGCAGCGCGACCGTGGTCTTACCGGAGGACTCAGGTCCGTAGATCTCGATGATTCGGCCGCGCGGCAGACCGCCGATGCCGAGTGCAAGGTCAAGACCGATGGAGCCGGTCGGGATGTGCTCGACCGTCATGCCGGTGTTTTCGCCGAGGCGCATGACCGAGCCCTTGCCGAACTGCTTTTCGATCTGGCTGAGCGCATTGGCGAGCGCTTTTTCCTTATCCGCTGCCGGTGCGACCGGCTCAAGCTGTTTTTTCGTAGCCATTAAAGTAGCCTCCTGTATGATAAATAGGGAAATCCTTTTCGCGTTTTTCGATACACTCATTATAACAGGGTGCCCGATGAATGGCAAGAAAAATATCGAACATTTGTCCGCTTATTTTTGCGGTATAAAAATGCACCCCGGCAGAGCGGGGTGCAAGGGACGGTCGCACTGCGATATACGCGGCGGGCTGAGGGCAGCCCGCCCTACGGTGCGGAGCATCAAACGGTTCGCTTTTTATCTTGTTAAATCATCGTCCTCGCGCGAGGAACGGCCGGTCACGATGCGCGGCACGCCTGCGTCGTCCTTTTCGATGCGGATATCGGAAAAACCGTACCGCGCAAGGATTTTCGCGACATCCTCCGCCTGCTTCCAGCCGCATTCGAACAGGATAACGCCGCCGTGGGCGAGGGTCTCGCCCCAGTTTTCGCAGATGGCGCGGTAGAAATCCAGACCGTCCACGCCGCCGTAGAGCGCCTCGTGCGGCTCGAAATCCGCAACGCTGTGGTCAAGCTCCGCCATTTCGCTGCGCGTGATGTAGGGCGGATTGGAAACGATGATGTCGAACGGGCCGACGCCGTTCGGGGGAGGCATGGTCGCGTCCGCTTTGAGCACGAGCACGCGGTTCTGCACGCCGAGGCGGTGGGCGTTCTCGCGCGTCAGCCGCAGCGCCCCGTCCGACAGGTCGGCCGCGAGCACTCTGGCGTCCTCGACCTCGTGCGCTGCTGCGATGCCGATGCAGCCCGAGCCGCAGCACAGGTCGAGAATGCGCGGCGAAATGCGCGGCTTCGCCTGCTCGATGGTCAGCTCGCACAGCTTTTCCGTGTCCGCACGCGGAATGAGCACGGATTTGTCTACGCGGAAGGTCAGTCCGTAGAAATCCCACTCGCCCAGAATATACGCGAGCGGCTCGCCGCCGAGCACGCGGTCGCACAGCAGACCCGCGTAATTCACGGTCGCGTCGTCGAGATAGGCGTGCGCCCAGCCGGCGGTATGGTTCTTGTCCGCCCGGCACGCGAGCGCGGTCAGCTCCCGCGCGGTCATCGAGGGCTGCGGGTCGCCGCCGTCGCGCAGCCGGTGAAACAGCTGAAGATATACGTCATTTATCGTTTTTGCCACTTTTATCGCCCCCGAAAACCGATTTTTCTGCTCTCTCTGTGATACGCCCTATTATAGCAGACTTCTCAGCTGTTCTCAAGGTTCGCCGCGGCCTGTTTTTAAAAAACGCCAAAATCCGCCGGGCGGAGTCCGTGTTTTTCTTGACAGTTTGACGAACAGGCTTTACAATTAGATGTATAATAATACTCATATGATATGGCTTCGGCTGCGGAGGCGTCCGCGTCCGGGGTCTACGGGCTGCACAGTGCCAGCGTGCAGCTTTTTTCAGGGGGCATTATTGCAGCCTGTCCGCATAAATTGATACGGCGGGACAGGCGCACTTTCCGGTGCGGCGCGGGGCGCTGCATCACCAGACAGCACCGGTCCGTTGAGGTCGGCGTTTTTTCTGAAATACCGCGTGCAGGACGCTTTTTCTTTTTTCCGGTACAGCCGATGCCGGGGAAGGGGAGGGCGCGGCAGGCGGCGGGTCGGAAGCGCCGCCGGGAAACAGACGGGCGCTGTTCCCTAATTCCATCAACAGGAGGACACACCTTAACATGACCGAAATCATCGTACCGATCATCACCGGTATCGTATGTCTCGCTGTGGGCGTTGTCATTGGTTTTCTCTATCGCAAGAGCGTTGCCGAAAAAGCAATCGGCGACGCCGAAACCGAGGCTACACGCATTATCAACGAGGCGATCAAGGCCGGTGAGACCAAAAAGCGCGAGTCCATCCTCGAAGCGAAGGACGAGATACATCGTCAGCGCGTCGAGGCAGACCGCGAGCTCAAGGAGCGCCGCAACGAAACGCAGCAGCTTGAGCGCCGTCTCATTCAGCGCGAGGAAGCGCTCGACAAGAAGAGCGACACCCTCGACCGCAAGAACGAAGAGCTGAACCGCCATCTTGAGGCTGTACAGCACGAAAAGACCGAGCTTCAGCGCGTCAAGGACGAGCAGGTAGAAAAGCTCGAGCAGATCGCAAGCATGACCCGCGATGAAGCGCGTGAAATGCTCGTCAACTCCATCGAGGCCGAGGCGCAGCACGATGCCGCCGTCAAGGTCCGCGAAATCAACCAGAAGCTCAAGGATGAGAGCGAGCAGACCGCACGCGAAATCATCTCTACTGCCATTCAGCGCTGCGCGGCTGACCACGTTTCCGAGGCGACTGTCTCGGTCGTTCCGCTGCCGAATGACGAAATGAAGGGCCGCATCATCGGCCGCGAGGGCCGCAACATCCGCACGCTCGAAACGCTGACCGGCGTTGACCTTATCATCGATGACACGCCGGAGGCGATCACTCTGTCGTCCTTCGACCCGGTACGCCGCGAAATCGCGCGTCTGGCGCTCGAAAAGCTGATCGTGGACGGCCGTATCCATCCGGCACGCATTGAGGAAATGGTCGAAAAATCCCGCCGCGAGGTCGAGCAGATCATCAAGAGCGAGGGCGAACGCGCTACCTTCGAGACCGGCATCCACGGCATCCACCCCGAACTTATCAAAATCCTCGGCCGTCTGCGCTACCGCACGAGCTACGGCCAGAACGTGCTTCAACACTCCATCGAGGTCGCGCATATCGCCGGTATGATGGCGAGCGAGCTGGGTCTGGACCCGGTTCCGGCACGCCGCGCAGGCCTGCTGCATGACATCGGCAAGGCGATCGACCACGAGGTCGAGGGCAGCCATGTCCAGATCGGCGTAGATCTCGCCAAGAAGTACAAGGAGTCCCCGGCGATCATCCACGCCATCGAGGCGCACCACGGCGACGTCGAGGCCAAGACCGTTGTAGCCTGCCTGGTTCAGGCAGCCGACGCGATTTCCGCCGCCCGTCCGGGCGCACGCCGCGAGAATGTCGAGAATTACATCAAGCGTCTGGAAAAGCTGGAGAGCATCGCGAACGAAACGCCGGGCGTTTCGAGCTCCTTTGCCATTCAGGCCGGCCGCGAGATCCGCATCATCGTCAACCCGGACAAGGTATCCGACGACGCAATGGTTCTTCTGGCACGCGACATCGCAAAGAAGATCGAGAACGAGCTGGATTACCCCGGCCAGATCAAGGTCAACATGGTTCGCGAGACCCGCGCCATCGACTACGCAAAATAACTGCGATTTTTCCGTCCCCTGTCTTACGGCAGGGGATTTTTTTACCGATAAAATCCGTTTTGAATACGCAGTATACCGCGCGGCAGCGCGAATGAAATAGAACCGGCGCAGCCGGTTCATAAAAAGTCGGGGCGTGTACCTGACTTTTTATACTCTGAGAGGGAGAAAGTTTCCGAATGGGAACTTTCGGACGTCCGTGTTCTGCGGCGCCGTGCGCTGTCAGAACACACCTTGTCGGCGAAACGTCAGTTTCGCGACAGGTATTCACAAAAAATTTATTTGTTTATCCTTTATAATGTGGTATAATGAAAACGTATGAACGAATGGGGCAGCTATGCCCTTTTGAAAGGCTGAACACAAGTAATGGCAAACTTCTTTACCAAGATCTTCGGCACGCACTCCTCGCATGAGCTGAAGAAGATCTACCCCATTGCGGATAAGGTTGAGGCGCTTGAGGAGCAGTTCAAGAAGCTGAGCGACGACGAACTGCGCGCAAAGACCGATGAATTCAAGAAACGTTATCAGGACGGCGAGACGCTCGACCAGCTGCTCCCCGAGGCTTTTGCGACCTGCCGCGAGGCTTCGTGGCGCGTGCTCGGCATGCGTCATTACCGCGTCCAGATCATCGGCGGTATCGTCCTGCATCAGGGCCGTATCGCGGAGATGAAGACCGGCGAGGGCAAGACCCTTATGGCGACCCTGCCGGCTTATCTGAATGCGCTGACCGGCAAGGGCGTTCACATCGTCACGGTCAACGACTACCTCGCCAAGCGCGACAGCGAGTGGATGGGCAAGGTATACCGCTTCCTCGGACTGAATGTCGGTCTGGTCATCCATGAGGTGCCGCCGCAGGCCCGCAAGGCAATGTACGCCGCAGACATCACCTACGGCACGAACAACGAGTTCGGCTTCGATTATCTGCGCGACAACATGGCAATCTACAAGCAGGCGATGGTGCAGCGCGGCCATGCCTTCGCTATCGTCGATGAGGTGGACTCCATCCTGATCGATGAGGCGCGTACCCCGCTTATCATTTCCGGTCAGGGCGAGAAGTCCTCGCAGATGTACGAAATCGCGGACCGCTTTGCCGCCGGCCTCAAGTGCCTGCGCGTCAAGGAAGTGGACGCCAAGGAGGAGCAGGACGACATCGACGCGGATTACATCGTCGATGAAAAGGCAAAGACCGCGACCCTCACCCCGCATGGTCAGAAGCGCGCCGAGGCGTACTTCAAGGTCGAGAACCTGTCCGACCCGGAGAACACCACTCTCCAGCACCATATCAATCAGGCCATCAAGGCACGCGGCGTCATGCAGCGCGACGTAGACTACGTCGTCCGCGATGGTCAGATCATCATCGTCGATGAGTTCACCGGCCGTCTGATGTTCGGCCGCCGCTATAACGAGGGCCTGCATCAGGCTATCGAGGCGAAGGAGGGCGTAAAGGTCCAGCACGAGAGCAAGACCCTCGCGACCATCACCTTCCAGAACTACTTCCGCCTGTACGGCAAGCTGTCCGGCATGACCGGTACCGCGCTGACCGAGGAGGAGGAGTTCCGCCACACCTACCAGCTCGACGTTATCGAGATCCCGACCAACAAGCCGGTTATCCGCAAGGACAACTCGGACGCGGTCTACAAGAACGAGCGCGGCAAGATCAACGCCATCATCGCCCGCATCGAGGAGTGCCATGCCAAGGGTCAGCCGATCCTTGTCGGTACGATTTCGATCGAAAAGTCCGAGGAGCTGTCCAAGATCCTCAAGGCAAAGGGCATCAAGCATACCGTCCTGAACGCGAAGCATCATGAGCGCGAGGCGGACATCGTAGCGCAGGCCGGCAAGTCCGGCGCGGTCACCATCGCCACCAACATGGCAGGCCGTGGTACCGACATCATGCTCGGCGGAAACGCCGAGACCATGGCGCTCGATGAGCTTAAGCGCGGCATGACCCGCCTGGCCGCAAGCAAGGTCGAGGCAGGCGAGCTGGACGAGCGCACGGCGCAGATGTTCGTAGACAAGATGGTTTACGAGGCAAACGGCCATGCGGAAACCGACAACCCGGGCATTCTTGCCGTCCGCAAGAAGTTCGATGAGCTGTACAGCCAGTTCAAGAAGCTGACCGACGCGGACGCGGAAAAGGTCCGTGCGGCAGGCGGCCTGTATATCCTCGGCACCGAGCGCCACGAGTCCCGCCGTATCGACAACCAGCTGCGCGGCCGTGCTGGCCGTCAGGGCGACCCCGGCGAGTCCAGCTTCTATATCTCGCTTGAGGACGACCTCATGCGTCTGTTCGGCTCGGAGCGCATTCAGAACATGATGGATACGCTCGGCATCGACGAAAACGAGCCGATCGACCAGAAAATTCTGTCCGGCGCCATCGAAAGCGCACAGAAGAAGATCGAGTCCCGCAACTTTGCGGCTCGTAAGCATGTGCTCGAATATGACGATGTGCTCAACACGCAGCGCAAAATCATCTACGCGCAGCGTCTTCAGGTTCTTGAAGGCAAGGACGTCAAGGACAGCATCGTAAAGATGATCGACGACACTATCGCGCACGCAGTACACGCGGCGGTCGGCGAAAATCACCTGATTTCGACTGAAATGGTCGAGCAGGCGCGCCGTCCGTTCATCGGCGTATTCCTGCGTCCGGAGGACTGCGTATTTACGCCTGAGGAGTGCGACGACCTGACCGCCGAGCAGCTGACGAATGAGCTGGCTGACCAGGCGCACAAGGTCTACGACGCCAAGGAGCAGGCGCTCACCGCGCCCATCATGCGCGAACTTGAGCGCGTCGTTCTGCTCAAGAACGTAGACAGCAAGTGGATGGACCACATCGACGCGATGACCGAGCTGCGAAACGGCATCGGCCTGCGTGCCTACGGCCAGCATGACCCGGTCGTTGAGTACAAGCGCGAGGGCTTCGATATGTTCGACGCCATGATCGACTCTATCCGCGAGGATACCGTCCGCATGATTTTCCTTGCGCAGGTACGCACCCGTGAGGAACCCAAGCGCGAGCAGGTCGCAAAGGAGACCGGCGCGGCAGGCGCGTCCGACGGCTCGGTTGTCCCGACCCCGAAGCGTGTCGGCAAGAAGCCCGGCCCGAACGACCCGTGTCCGTGCGGCAGCGGTAAAAAGTACAAGAAGTGCTGCTACCTCAAGCCGGACGACCCGTATAAGTAAGTAAAAAGTAACGCCGCACAGCGAAAACCTGTGCGGCGTTTTCTTGTGCCCGGAAAGAAAAGTTATCCCGAAAGTTTTACACAAAGCTGTGGATAAAAATGTTTTTTCCGAAGGAGAGGGGGATGCTGCCGAAGGGCAGCCGGCTTCTTGCAAAAGGGGGTACAAGACACCTGCGGTTTCTTATACCCCCTCTTGCGACACCCCCTGATCTTCCGCCGGCCGCGGCTCCCTGCGGTCGCGCGGCTAAAAGCGGGGGCCGCAATTAAAACCGCGTTATCCTCTACGGCTCTTCGCCGCCGATTTGGGATGGCTTCGCCCGTGATTTGCCGCGCATGACAGTGCGCGGCCGGGTGGCACAGGTGAGATAATTTTCAGGCAAGGAAAATTGGGATGGCGCTTTCCCGTAGGGCGGGGTGCCCTCGCCCCGGGAGGGGCGCGTCCCCGGCTGCCGCCCGGCAGCAGTTCTCCCGCCGCCGAAGGCGGCAAAAAGGCACCCGCCCTCCCAGGGGGGCACTCCCTGTCCTCAGGAATGGGGAAAATTCCGCGCTCTCCCTCGAAGAGAAAAAGAAAAGCACTCACTTTCGTGAGTGCCTGAACAGTGGTGGGGTTGGCGGGGCTCGAACCCACGACCTCTCGCGTGTGAGGCGAACGCTCTGACCAGCTGAGCTACAACCCCGTTCGGTTTACTCTATTATTATAGCAAAGCCGGGCGCGGATTTCAAGTCCCGTCTGCAACGCCCGTTGCGTCCGCCGCTATTCTATGATATAGTAAAGGCAACACCGCACAATGAAAGCGGCGGCGCTTTGCGGAAATTTCGTGCCCTGACTTTGTTGCGATCTCACGGTAATACGTCAAGTATTGCCGCAAAACCGCCAATCGTCAGTACGCAAAATTTACTCGTAAACCGCTCTTGTCCAATGATGCGGTATTGCCTAAAATCAGAAAAATCCGGGCAGCCGGTTTCGGCGCTGCCGCAGGGAAAACGGAGGGCTTTCCTATGTTACTTATCCAGAATGGCCGCGTGCTCGACCCGTGGACGGGGACGGACGCGCTGCGCGATGTGCTCATCGGTGACGACGGCGTGATTGCGGAAATCGCGGAGAAAATCGTATCTCCCGACGGCTGTCAGGTCTTTGACGCGGCGGGACTGACGGTTTCGCCCGGTTTCGTGGACGGTCATGTGCATTTCCGCGACCCCGGCCAGACGCAGAAGGAAGATGTGCTGACCGGCGCGGCGGCGGCGGCGGCAGGCGGCTACGCGACCGTCATCTGCATGGCGAACACCGTTCCGACCTGCGACACGCCGGAAATCATTCACTACGTCACGGATAAGGCGAAAAACTGCCCGGTTGAGGTTTTACAGGCCGGCGCGGTCACCAAGGGTCTGAAAGGCGAGGAAATGACCGATTTCGACGCGCTTCTCGCGGCCGGTGCGCCCTGCCTGACCGACGACGGCATCAACCTGACGAGCGCCGCGCTGTGCCGCCGGGCGATGGTCGAGGCGGCGAAACGGGACATTATCCTCTCGTTCCACGAGGAAGAACCCTCGCTCGTGCCCTCTCCGGGCGTCAATTACGGCTCGGAAGCCGCGAAAAAGTTCGGCGTTCAGGGCGCGATGGCGGCGGCGGAGACCTCGATGATCGCACGCGATATTGCGCTGTCGCTCGACACGGGCGCACGTGTGCTGTTTCAGCACGTTTCGAGTGGGCAGTCCGCGGCGCTCATCCGTGCGGGCAAGGCGCTCGGCGCGAAAATCTACGCCGAAGTCACCCCGCATCACCTCAGCCTGACCGAGGACGACGTACCGGCGCACGGCACTTACGCCCGCATGAATCCGCCGCTCCGCAAGGAAGTCGACCGTCAGGCGCTCATCGAGGCGCTCGCGGACGGCACGATTGACATGATTGCCACCGACCACGCGCCCCACACGGCGGAGGAGAAGGCACGCGATTTCGCTAAGGCTCCCTCGGGCATCACCGGTCTGGAAACCGCGTTCTCGGTCTGCAACACTTATCTGGTTCAGACCGGCCGCCTGACGCCCATGCAGCTGCTCGAAAAGATGAGCCGCAACCCGGCGGAAATCTACGGTCTGACGAGCCGCGCCGTGCAGGCTGGCAACTACGCCCGTCTGGTCCTGCTTGACTGGGACAGCGAGAAAGTATACACAGAGTATAAATCGAAAGGAATTAACACACCGTATACCGGTATGAAGCTGACCGGTGTGCCGCGCGCCATCGTGACTGGCGATAAAGTGTCTGAATAACGCAGAAAAACGCTCCGTTTCCCGGGAAATATCGGGTGAAACGGAGCGTTTCCTGTTACAGTTTTTCCAGCTGGAACGGCGTCGTCTGGTAGACGTAGTAGTTGATCCAGTTCGTGTAGAACAGATGCGCGTGTGCCTTCCACGTGACCAGAATATCCAACGAGGGGTCGTCGTCACGGAAGTAGTGGCGCGGAACATCCGGGTTCATGCCCTTGGCGAGGTCGCGCTCGTACTCTTTTTTCAGCGTGTCCGAGTCGTATTCGCCGTGTCCGAGCACGAAAATCTGGCGGCCGTTCACCGCTTCTACGATGTAAACACCGGCCTCGTGCGACTCCGCGAGCAGGCGCAGCTCGGGATTGCGGCGGATGTCCTCGGCGCGCACCTCGGTATGGCGCGAGTGCGGTGCACAGAAAATATCGTCAAAGCCGCGCATGAGCGGTTCGTGCGGGAAAAGCACGTGATGCTTGAAAATGCCGTTCATCTTGTGTGGAAGCTCGTACTTCGGAATGCCGTAGTGGTAATAAAGGCCGGCCTGCGCACCCCAGCAGATGTGCAGGGTAGAGTGGACGTGCGTCTTGGTCCATTCCATGATTTCAACCAGCTCGTCCCAGTATTCGACTTCCTCGAACGGCATCAGCTCAACCGGTGCGCCTGTGATGATAAAGCCGTCGTAACGCTGGTCGCGGATGTCGTCGAACGTCTTGTAGAACGTCAGCAGATGATCCTCGGGCGTGTTTTTCGAGTGGTAGGTCTTGGTCTGAATAAGATCGACCTCGATCTGAATGGGCGTGAGATCGGAAGAGCACACGTCTGAACTCCAGTCACACTTGAATCTCGTATGCCGTCTTCTGCTTGAAAAAA
>OODU01001499.1_pt1 | contig 22734 bp, 18 predicted proteins | sample 1671171 | NCBI WGS metagenome assembly OODU01 (sample SAMN06348129, study PRJEB24527) | human gut metagenome | biome: human gut; feature: ankylosing spondylitis patient; material: feces | host: Homo sapiens | place: China | collected 2015-10
ACCATTGCCGAGGGCCGCACTGTGTTCTGGAGCCGCAGCCGTCAGGAGATCTGGCGCAAGGGCGAGACCAGCGGCAACGTGCAGCGGGTGGTGTCCATCACCGCCGACTGCGATGCCGATGCTCTGGTGGTGGAAGTGGTCAAATCCGGCCCCGCCTGCCACACCGGTGCCGAGAGCTGCTTCTTCAACGAAGTATACGTCTCGCCGGAGCTGAAGCAGTTCAGCTGGCAGGGCCTGTACGGGCTCATCAAGGGCCGCAAGGATAGCCCCAAGGAGGGCAGCTACACCACCTACCTGTTCGAGAAGGGCAAGGAGAAGATCCTGAAAAAGGTGGGCGAAGAGTGCACCGAGGTCATCATTGCGGGCGAAAAAGAGGATAAGGAAGAAACCGTTTACGAGATCAGCGATCTTGCCTACCATGTTCTGGTGCTGATGGTCAGCGCCGGCATCACGGTGGAGGATGTGACCCGTGAACTGGAAAAACGTCACGTCATTGACCACAAGGTCAAACAGGAAAGGATGCAGTGAATTATCTATGGCAGATTATAAGAAGTCCAGTGTCCATTGCCACTCCACTATGTGCGATGGCAAAAATACCTTGCAGGATATGGCAAGTGCTGCATGTGCGCAGGGCCTGACCACGCTGGGCTTCACCGGCCATAGCTACACCCAGCGCGACCGCGAATACTGCATGAGCCCCAGCCGCACCGCCCAGTACAAGGCCACCATCGCAAAGCTCAAGGCCGAATACAGGGGCAAGGTGGATATCCTGTGCGGCATCGAGTGGGATATCCTGAGCGAGGATAAGCGCACCGGCTACGATTACTGGATCGGCAGCGCACACCACCTGTACGGCAAGAACACCGGCAAGTATTATGAGATCGACTTCCGTCCGCAGGACCTGTGGGACTGCATCAACGATGATTTTGACGCAGACCCCCTTGCCGCTGTGGAAGCCTACTTTGCCGAGGTGGAAAAGGTTGCTGCCCTCAAGCCGGATATTCTAGCCCACATCGACCTCATCAAGAAGCTGAATGCCAACGGCGAGTTCTTCGACGAAGAGTCGCCCCGCTACAAGGCCGCTGCCCTCAAGGCCCTGCAGGCCGCAAAGGCAAACGACTGCCTGCTGGAAGTGAACACCGGCGGCGTGTACCGCGGCTACCGCAAGGACTTCTACCCCGGCCCGTGGCTGCTGGGCGAGTGGCAGAAGATGGGCGGCAAGGTCATCATTACTTCTGATTCTCATGATATCAACAGCCTGACCTACGGCTTTGACGAAGCTGCCGCCGCCATCAAGGCTGCAGGCTTTACCAGCGTGCAGGTGCTTACCGGCAGCGGCTTCGAGACGCAGGAGCTGTAAAAAATTGGAGATAACCCTCTCCGTCAATGCTTCGCATTGCCACCTCCCCCGAAAGGGGGAGGTTTTGCTGTTTCTTTTACGCAGCATAAAAGCTCCCCCTTCGGGGGAGCTGGCGAGCGTCAGCGAGACTGAGAGGGTTGTTTTGCGGTAAAAATAGAACTTTGGAGGAACCCTATGACCCACGCGCAGCCCCAAAAGAAAAGCTTCTTCAACATGAACGTAGACCTGATGCACGGGCCTATTTTAAAAAGCCTGCTGCTGTTCATGCTGCCCATTCTGGTTTCCAACCTGTTCCAGCAGCTCTACAACACGGTGGATACCATGATCGTGGGCAATGTGCTGGGCGATACAGCCCTTGCCGCCATTGGCTCCTGCGGTTCGATCTACGAGCTTTTAGTCGGCTTTGGCATCGGTATCGGCAATGGCCTTGCCATTGTTGCAGCGCGCTCCTACGGCGCGCAGGACGAAGACCTGCTCAAGCGCACGGTGGTGGGGTCGGTCGTCATTGGCCTGATCGCCTCGCTGGTCATTACAACGGCAGGCTTTTTCGGCCCGCATGCCCTGCTGCAGCTGCTGGATACCCCGGCAGAAATTCTGGAAGATGCCTACAGCTACATCATCGTGATCGACCTTGGCGTTGTGGTCATGTTTATGTATAACCTGTGCGCAGGCCTGCTGCGCGCCATTGGCAACAGCGTGATGCCGCTGGTGTTCCTGCTCATCAGCTCGGTGCTGAACGTGGGGCTGGACCTGTGGTTCATTGCCGGGGTTGGCATGGGCGTGCGGGGCGCAGCGGTGGCAACGGTCATTGCACAGGGCATCTCGGTGGTGCTGTGCGTTCTGTACGTGCTGGCAAGGGTGCGCATCCTCATCCCGGAGAAGAAGCATTTCGCCGTGGGCAGTCATCTCTACTGGGAGCTGTTCAGCCAGAGCATCTCCATGGGCCTGATGAGCAGCATCGTCTCGGCGGGCTCTGTGGTGCTGCAGTACGGCATCAACGGGCTTGGCACCCTGACCATTGCGGGGCACACCGCTGCCCGCAAGCTGTTTGCCTTTACGGATATGCCGCTCATCTCCATGGCGAACGCCGGTTCCACCTTCGTTTCCCAGAACCGCGGCGCAAACCAGCCCGACCGTGTGCGCAGGGGAATGCGGCAGATGTATCTGTACTCGGTGGTGGTGATGGTCGCCGCCGTGGTGTTGATGAACTTTGGCGCTCAGTGGATGGTGCGGCTGATCTCCGGCTCTTCGGAACCCATCGTGCTGGAAAACGGTGCGCGGTACCTGCTGTGGAACGCACCCTTCTATGCCGTTTTGGGCGTGCTGCTGTGCACCCGCTACGCGCTGCAAAGCCTTGGCCAGAAGGTGCTGCCGCTGTTCTCCAGCGTGATCGAGCTGGTGGGCAAGGTGATCTTTGTGCTGGTGTTCATCCCGAAATTCCAGTACAATGCGGTCATCCTGTGCGAACCCATCATCTGGTGCTTCATGACGGCATATCTGGTGGCGGTGTACCTGCACGAGCCGTTTGTGTTCCCGAAAAAATAACCCTCTCAGTTATCGCTGTGCGATGCCAGCTCTCCCGAAAGGGAGAGCTTTTTGCATTTTACGGGAAGCACAAAGAAAGCTCCCCCTTTCGGGGGAGCTGGATGCGAACAAAGTGAGCAGACTGAAAGGGGTTACAGCGCCGAATAGCCAAAGCTGTTCACCAGCGCATCGATGTGCTGGCCGGCCTTGCACAGGGGGCAGTCGCGGCTGTCAAAGCTGGCGTAGTCCGGCAGGCTGGCGGGGTCAAAGATGGAGGTGACTTCATAGCCCATGCACTCATGGGTGGTGGCAAAAATAGCGGAAAGGCCTGCCACGGTGCCGCCGTAGTAGTTCACGGCCTCCACAGCGGCCTGCACGGTGTAGCCGGTGGTGATGGAAGCGGCCAGAATGAGCACATGCTTGCCCTTGACCATGGGGGCCAGATTGTCGCGCAGGATGATCTGGCTGCCGGTGGTGTACTCCGGGGTGATCACATAAATGGTCTGGTGGGCGTTCATGTTGGCAAAGCCGTCCTTGGTCAGCTCGTTGGCAAGGCAGGTGCCGATCACCTGCGTGCCGTCCAGACAGAGCACGGTGTCCACAATGGTGCTGTGCTGGTAAGCGGCCACCAGCTCCTTTGCCACGGCCTTGGCCTCGGAAAGGCGGGACTTCTGGGTGGTGACGTCGATGTAATAGTTGATATGGCTGTGGCTGGTAGCAAAGTGGCCCTTTGCTACGCGCAGGAACAGGTTACTTTTTTTGGTGGGAAGCTTTACCATATTGATCATCGAAACAGCACTCCTTTTCAGGTTTTCCGGGTTGCCCCTCAAATGCAAAAAGCACCGCATCGCTGCGATGCTCCTGCACATTTTTATAACCCTATTGTACCGGAAAAGAAACCTGTGCACAAGGCATAAATCCACTAAAAAACTTTGTACATTTTACATGATATCGCCCAAAACTTGGATACAAATGGCCCGCATACGCAAAAAGACCCGCACCATATGGCGCGGGTCTTTGAAAACACAGCGAGATTAGTTGCCCTCTCCAGCTGCAGCACCGAGACCGATTGCCTTAGGCTCAAAGGTCCAGGTTGCATAAACATCGCTGAAAGAATCGGTGACACTGCCGCTTGCATAAATTTTGGGGATGTAGATCACAGAGATCGACTTGGCAGTAGTAAGATCAGTAATACCCTTGAAAGTAACAGTCGGCTTCACGGTCTGATTCTTTTCAAGACCGGAAGCGGAGCCGTTGTCCACAGTGATCGTAAGACCGCTTACACCAGCATAATAACGAATCACGTTACCATCTGCATCGGTAACATTGAGCTGGAAGTGTATGTCTGTGACCTGAAGCTGACCTACCAAGGTGTAAATGTCGAATTTGCAGGTGAGAGATTTATCAGTAGCATTATAAACCGGCTTACTGGTATCGCCCAGCAGAGTGGCTTCACAGATGCCGTCGCCCGGCTTCAGCTTGCTGCCGACCGTGCCGACAGGACGGTTCGGGTTGGAGCAGCCGGTCAGGGAGCCGGAGACTGCCACGGCAGCGGCGGCCAGTGCGGTATATTTCATAAAGTCACGGCGGGAGAATGTATAGGACATGTTCGTTCCTCCTTTAAAAAGCAGATCAGTACGGCCTTGCGGCACTACCTATAAGATAGGCGAAACCGGGCCGGATGTCAATGCCTTTTGGCAAAATAAAATGATGAAATTTTGAGCTGTGACGTTGTTTTGCGACGAAATTTCGTCCTGTGCGGGCCGCGTATCAGGCGCGGGTCACGTCTGCAGCGGTCATGACGAAGGTCATGGTCTTATCCGCTGCAAAGGTGGGCATGTAAGTAACGCTCAGCTGCTGCCAGCCCTTGGGGACCATCAGCATCAGCTGCAGATAGCCGGTACCCTGCGGGGGCAGATTGGTGGAATCCGAGAAGGTCTGAGAGTTGGAGTTGTACAGCGAGATGTTGGCACCGCACTCCACGCTCTGGCCGTCGCAGGAAGCAGAGAAATCGGTAGAAGCTGCTGCCAGTGCATGGAAGTTTGCATCCACGTTCTCCTGCGGGGGCACGGGATAAGCAGCATTGATCTCGGCCAGATTCTGTGCGCCGATGTTGAAGGTCTGGTTCTTGGTGCGGTTGACCACGGTGACCAGAACAGCAATGTATTCGTAACCGGCCTGTGCAGGTGCGGTATCAATGTTGAACAGGCTGGTCAGCTGAACGCCAAGGCCGTTCCAGTTGCTGACCTTATCACCGACCTTGACATCCACGATGGTGGCGCTGCCATTCTGCTGGCAGCCGCCCAGCAGGCTTGCTGCGCCCAGAGCAGCAACGGATGCGCCGGTGCACTTGAGGAAGGTACGGCGGGAAATGGAGTTGGACATAAAATAAATCCTCCTTTTGATAGGAAAAACCGTATTCCAGAATGTTCTATTCTGTTTATACCCTTTCTGCCCGAAAGATGCAAGGGTTTGGGGGCTGAATTTACAGCTTTTTCACAGGAATATCACCCTTCGTGGGTAAGGCCCTTCACATGTGTTTCGCTGGTTTTGACCAGATTTAACAGGCTGGGCGTATAAAGCGGGAACTCGCGGGTCAGGCTTTCTGTGGTCATGGTCAGGCAGGCCGGGTCCTTTACGCCCTCGCCGCCGTTCACATCCTGTCCGTCCAGCAGGGCTTCCACGTTGGCTTCGGACATGCGCATCACGGCATCGGAGCAGCCGCGCCAGCGGATGGGATCGATGCTGAACATACTGGCGGCGTTGTGGGGCTCGGCCGAGTACAGCAGGCGGAACATTTTGGCTACGGCCATCATCAGGTAGGCGCTCACCTCGGTGGTAAGGGCCTTGCTGTGGCACTGGCCGATCTTGGCGTACAGCACGTTCAGGCTGTTGGAGATCAGCTTTTTGTTCATGGTGGGCAGCACGCTGCCGTGGTAGATGTTGTCCTTCATCTTGTCCGGGTTCGGAAGGTCTTCTGCCGAGAGCATCATGCCGTTGCGCTCTGCACTGCGGCCCAGAAGATAATCGCAGGAAACATTATAATAGTCTGCCACGCGCACCACAAAGTCCAGGCCGCATTCGCGGATGCCTTTTTCGTAGTGGGACAGCAGCGCCTGCGAGACGCCAAGATCCTCGGCGGCCTGCTTCTGGGTGATGCCGCGTTCCTTGCGCAGCAGCTTGATGATACGGTTGAATTCCATGATTTTTGGCTCCTCAAAGTTCGATATAGGGGGACATCCTTGTTTTTGGTTTACAGCAGGTTGATTATACACAACGGAAAACCTTTTGTAAAGCAAGAAAAGTGACGATATTTTTCGTTGATTTTCGTCATTTCTGTCAAAAGACTTGCTCTGGACACCATATCTATGCTAAACTATAGGTATTAACGCATACATTTTGTGGCGTGCGCGGGGCCGTAGCTGCCGCCAAAGAGCAAAAAATCTGGCAGACGACACGTTTTTCTGCCAGATTTTTTCTCCGCAGCGGGTTTTGCCGCCCGTTCCCGTGCCGCCGCACAGCGATAAAGAGAGGCACTATCCATGAAAACGTTCAAGCTTCATCTCATCCGCCACGGCATGACTGCAGGCAACCTGCAGGGCCTGTACATCGGCAGCGGCACCGACATCCCTCTGTGCGACGAGGGCCGCGCTCAGCTCAATGAGCTGAAAGAGCGGTTCGAGTATCCGCAGGTGGATACCGTGTTCTCCTCCCCGCTGCTGCGCGCGGTGGAAACAGCCAACATCCTGTTCCCGGATGCAAAGCACACCTTTACCGTGCACGACCTGCGGGAGGCCGGCTTTGGCAAGTTTGAGAACAAGCCGGTCAAGGAGCTGGTGCACGACGAGGACTTTAAAAAGTGGATCACCCCCGGCTCCGGCTATGTGCCCGAAGGCGCAGAGCCTACCGACCAGTTCCACGCCCGCTGCGCCGAAAGCCTGATGAAGCTGTTTGAGTATATGATCCGCATGGATGTGACCGAAGCAGCCTGTGTGACCCATGGCGGCGTGATCATGAGCATGCTCAGCCAGCGCGCCGTGCCCACCCGCCGCCCGGAGCAGTGGATGGCAGACCCCGGCTGCGGCTACACCGTGCAGACCGATGTGCAGCTGTGGATGCGGGACCGTCTGGTGGAAGCCATCGACATCGTGCCCTTTGGCTATGCCGATACCCTGCGCGGTCAGGCCGAAGCCGAGGAAAACGAGGCCTTTGAATAAGAAGCCGCTTTTACAGTTGAAAGTGCGGGTAAGGAAACAGTTACAGTTTTGGCCCATCCCTTGACAGAAGCGGCGCAATCCTTTATTGTATAAGGGAACGATTATTTTAGGAGGAAGTTCCATGTCCCAGTCCATTTCCCGCCGGTCATTCCTGAAATGTGCCGGCTCCGGTGCGGTCAGCCTTGCGGCAGCGCTGCTCACCGGCGTACCTGCAGCGGCGCAGCAGCCGCGTCTTGCAGGCGAACCTGCCCTGCTGGACGGCAAAGCTGCCGTGGAGCTGCTGGGCTATGCCCCTGCGCAGGAAATGGGCAATGTGCTGGTGTACCTCTCGGTGGAAAACCTCTCCGCATCCACCCTGCCGGTGGGCGCAAGCTATCTGCAGAGCCGTGAGGTGTGCACGCTTGGTGAGCTGTACAGTATGGGCACCGGCGTTACCGCTGTGTGCGATGGCAAGCCGGTGCGCTGCGGCAGCTTTGCTGCGCCGCTCTACGGCGAGAACGCGGCGGATGCTTCGGTGTTCACCCTGAACCTGACGGCAGGCCGCGGCGCGCTGCTGCACTGCTTCTGCGCAGTGCCGGACAACTGGCAGACGCTGGAGCTGACCTATCACCCGGATTTCGCGGCGGGCCGCAGCGTGACCTTTACGGTCAACCGCAGCACTGACCACGCCGTGCTGGGTGTGGTGCCCACCTCTCCTGCCGAGGTCGGCAGCGTGGTGGATCTGTAAAAGGCCCCTCTCAGGCGCTGTCGCGCCAGCTCTCCCGAAGGGCAAGCTTGGATGTATCTGCCGGTTTCCACCTCAAAAGCTCCCCCTTTGGGGGAGCTGGCATCGCGCAGCGATGACTGAGAGGGTTAGACCCAAAACATAGAAAAAGACCATCTGAGATGCAGTTAAAAATGTCTCAGATGGTCTTTTTTGTTTTGTCAATTCAGCACATTCTGCCCGGCGGAATCCAATACCGTCAGCTCCTGCCCGGTCACGCTGGAGACCAGCGCAATGTAGCTGCGTCCGGTACGGATGCTCAGCGGCCTGCCGTCGGCATCGTAAAAGGCAAAGGTGGAGTCTGTGCCCTGCGTCCATGTGATGTGCCACAGCTGGCTGCCGTTCAGCCAGACACCGCCGCCAAGGGACAGGTCGTAGTCCAGCGTGGTGCCGTCGTCCCGCAGGCTGGAAGCGGAGTAAAGGACCAGCAGATTGTCGAATTGCGCCTGCGCGCCGGTGTTGGCATCCAGCTGGGCGGTGCCGTCGGCGCGGAGCATCCCGTAGGTGCCGCTGGCCGCATCGTAGGCAAAGCCAGTGGTGCTTTGGGGCGCAAAGTTGATCTGCACCTGTTCGGCATCCCGGGAACCGGGCTCCGGCAGGCGGGGCTCTTTGGCCTGCGGCAGCAGGGCGGGCAGAGCGGAAATGGCAGAGCTGTCCTCGGCAGTGCTGGCCGAGGAGGAAGCGCTGCTGCCGTGGTCGCCCAATGCGCCGGAAAGGTTCAGGCTGCCCAGCACGGAAGCGACCTCCCCGCCGCTGGTATGCCACAGCGGCGCGCCGCTCCAGACATCATCGCAGGAAAAGGCGTTGCGGCCCACTTCCAGCGCGTCCACGGCCCGCAGGTTATAATAATCCAGATAGTTGCGGGCAAACTGCCCTGCACCCCGCTGGATGGGCAGTACTTCCTGCCCGCTGAGCAGCCGCCAGTAAAGGTCCTGCCCAAGGGTCACTGGGCCGACGGTTGGCATGGCCGATACCGAAGGATAAGCCAGGCACAGGCTGGTGGGCTGGCCGCTCTCGGTCAGGGCTTCCAGCACCACCGATGCGCTGCCAATGCCCCACTGTGTGGTGCTGGAAGCGGCGTTGTCGATCACCACGGCGGCGGTGCGTTCGCCGGGATACTGCAGCTCCTGCCCGGTCAGCGGGTCGGTGGGCGCTGCACTGTCCGGGGCAGTGGTGCCGGACAGTGCACACCCGCACAGCAGGGCTGTGCACAGCACCGCCGTGCCAAGGGCCAGATTCCAGATGCGTTTCATGCGGTTCCCTCGTTACTGATAGCTGAAGTTGGACCACTCGTCGTCGTCCACGATGGCAAGATAGGTCTTGCCGCGGTTGAAAAGCATCTGCGCACCGGTCTTGTCGTAGACCAGCAGCGGATGCTCAGGCGAAGCCTTTTCCCAGCGGCCATGCTGTACAGCGCCGCGGCTGAAATAATAGGCATCGCCGCCGGAGATGTAGCTTACCTGCTGCACATCGCCGGAGTCGCCGGAATAGCGTTCGATGGGAGCAAAGCAGACCAGCAGATTGTCAAAGCTCAGCTGCTTTGCGTTCAGCTCGTCCACGGTGTTTTCAAACTTGCCGGAGATGCGGCTGTACATCTGCATTTTATAGGTGCGGGACTGCGGATCATAGCGGAAGCTGGTCTTGTAGTGGTCCGAGTGGGTGATGCTGACCGTCCTGCCGGATGCTGCACCCTGCATGGCGTTTTCCTCGCCGGTGCGGTAGTCCGCAAAGCGGAAGAAGGTGGTGTCGTAATCGTATTTCAGGCCGATGCCCGCGTTGGAAGCGGCCTGCCGGATCTCCTTGCCGGAGGTGAACTCGGTGTGTTCATAGGCCACATCCCGGCCCCGGCTGTTGCGGTGAGCCACATGCGGATGGGTGGGAGTATTAAAGTAGCTCTTGCCGCCGATGTTCAGGCCGGAATAGTTGTATACGCTGATGAATTTGGTGCAGGCGGCGCTCTCACCGTCGTGGTAGTACAGCGCCTGATAGGGCATCAGCAGCTGCAGGAACTGGTCGCGGCCAGAGCGCAGCGGGCCGATCTCCGGGATGGAGTCGGCATCGTGGAACACCGCGCAGAAGCGGGTGATGCCGCCCTCCACCTTGCACTCGATCAGCAGATCGGCAGAGGAAAGGCCGCGCTGCGGACGGGCGTTCTGACGAGAGGTGTTGGAGATGTTGTTCACCATCACGCCCACGATACGGCCATTGCTGCGCTTGGCCTCACCGGTCAGCGGGTCGGCATCGTAAGCGGGCAGTGCGGCAAGACTGGCAGCGGGCTGCTCGCCTGCTGCCAGCGAGGAAGCAACCATGGCCTCCGAGGATGCAGCAGAAGAAGCTGCGCCGGAAGAACTGATGCCCAGTGTCTGCTGGAGCCAGCTGGAAAAATTGCTGCCCAGAATGGCACTGCCGGAAGCACTGCAGCTGGAAAGCGCCAGTGAAGCGGCAGCGGCACCGGTCAGGCGAAGAACAGTACGGCGAGTGATCTTCATAGGAAAAACCTCCTGCAAAAAACGTATCGGCGCGGCCCGGCAGAATGCCAAAGCCGGGAAAAAGTTTGCGGGTGCAGCGCGGCGGGGCGCACACTGCCGGGCAGTAAAACGCAGCGCACTGCAGACGGATTTGATTTGATTGTAACGATTCTTGCCGGGTTTGTAAAGAGGAAGTTATCGGGATGAAGCCCCTTCCGCTGCCGACACCGGAGCATCTTCGATCTGCTGCGCGGATGAAAAGCGGAAACCCACACCGATGCAGGAGCTTTTTGCGCCTTTTTGCCCGGGAACCCTTGCATTTTTGCGCAAGTTGTGGTAATATTATTCGGCAGTATGTTCACTGCGGAAATATGCGCTCGTAGCTCAGCCGGTAGAGCATCTGACTTTTAATCAGAGGGCCAGGGATTCGAGTTCCCTCGAGCGCACCAAAATCCCACGAAGAATCGTAAGATTCCTCGTGGGATTTTCTTTTTATACGCCATTTGCACGGTCTCTGCACGGTTTTTGCACGGTCCGCATTTTTCGTGTCAGATGGAGTAAGTCTGTGAATTACTCTGCAATTCGTGCTATTTTTTGCAATTCAGGTCAGCAGAGCCAGGCGAAGCTGCGCTTTTACGGCAGGGTCTGCGTCCTTCAGAAGCTCCAGCAGTGCCGACATGGAGATGGTCGGTTCTGCTTCAACCGGGGCAGCCTGCACAAGTGTTGTTCCCTGTACGGCTTTCACATCACCGCCGGAGATCATCAGTTGGTAAGCAGAGCGCAGGCTGCGCGATGGAATCGCTGAATAGCACAAAGGCATGTTGGAGTCCAGATGTAAAGAAAAAACGGCAAAGCAGATAAAATCCACTTTACCGTTTTATAGCAATTCAACTTCTTCATGCAACAGCAACAGCGTTGAATTGCATATCGCAAATTGCTGTTTTAACGTTCCACTACTTTCTTGCCTTGCGATCAAGAAAGCACGTCTGCTAAACGCTCTACGTTGAAAATGCAATCGTACACTGCTATAATAAAATTGTGATATTATCACCAAAAAATCAAGATGAAAAGCGTTTGCGATTGGCAAACATTCAGGAGGAACGCATGGTAACAGGAGCCATTAAAAATAAGGTAGACAAAATCTGGACGGACATCTGGGCAGGAGGCATCACCAATCCGCTGACCGTCATTGAACAGCTGACCTATCTCATGTTCATCCGGTCACTGGACGAGAAAGAGCTTGCCACCGAAGATTTTGAGAACATGGCGGGCGAAAAGATGGAGCACATCTTCCCGGCCAGCGCGGCAGGGCAGTCTATGCGGTGGAGCCGCTTCAAGGATAAAGATTCCCGCGAAATTTTCCTGACCATGCAGCAGCGGGTGTTCCCTGACATCAAAAAGATGAAGTATGGCCGTCTGCCGGACTTTGACGCAAACGGCGAACTGGTGGAGATCGAGGACGACCCCACCCGCCCGGATGAGGGCAACACCGCCTTTGCGCGGTATATGGACGATGCCATGTTCCTGATCCCCACGCCGCAGGTGCTGCAAAAGATCATCACCGGGCTGGAGGATCTCTACACCCACGACATCGCCGACCTTGATATGCAGGGCGATTTGTACGAGTATATGCTGGGAAAACTGGCAACGGCGGGTCGGAACGGCCAGTTCCGCACGCCTCTGCATATCATTGATATGATGGTGGAGCTGGTGCAGCCCACGCCGGACGATTTCATCTGTGACCCGGCCTGCGGTACGGCAGGTTTTCTGGTGTCCAGCGCAAAATATGTTCGCAAGCACTATGGGGACGATATGACTCCGGAACAGTGGCAGCATTTTGCCGGGCCGATGTTCGCAGGCTTTGACATGGACCGCACCATGCTCCGCATTTCGGCCATGAACCTGATGCTCCACTCCATCACCAACCCGGATATCGACTACAAAGACAGCGTTTCCAAGCAAAACTCCATTTGCAGCAAGTATACCGTTTGCCTTGCGAACCCGCCGTTCAAGGGCACTGTGGATGCCGAGAGCATCAACGACGACCTGAAGGCCGTCACCAACACCAAAAAGACAGAATTGCTTTTCCTTGCGCTCTTCCTGCGGATGCTCAAAACCGGCGGACGCTGCGCCTGCATCGTGCCGGACGGCGTGCTGTTCGGTTCCAGCAAGGCGCACCAGAGCATCCGAAAAGAACTCATTGAAAACCACCAGCTGCGGGCGGTCATTTCCATGCCCTCCGGCGTGTTCAAGCCCTACGCAGGCGTGTCTACGGCGGTGCTGGTATTTACCAAAACCGGCGCGGGCGGCACCGACAAGGTGTGGTTCTACGATATGAAAGCCGACGGTTTCTCGCTGGACGACAAGCGCACCGAGGTGAAGGAAAACGACATCCCGGACATCATCGCCCGGTTCCATAACCTCGACGCCGAAACTGACCGCAAGCGTACAGAGCAGAGCTTCTTTGTGCCCAAAACGGAGATTGCCGCCAATGGGTATGATTTATCCATCAATAAGTACAAAGAGACGGAGTATGTGCCGGTGGAGTACCCCTCGACCACGGAGATCCTTGCCGACCTGCATAAGCTGGAAATGGAGATCACCAAGGGTCTGGCAGAGTTGGAGGAGATGGTGTGATGGAGAAGTTGGGAGAGGTTTGCTTAATTAACCCCAAGAGTTGCACATTAAGAGATGACACTGAAGTTTCCTTTATTCCAATGACAAAAGTTGGTGAGCACGGGGAGTTCGATGCATCTGAAATTAAAAATTATTCAGAAGTAAAGAAAGGCTTCACAAATTTTCAAAATGGCGATATTTTATTTGCGAAAATTACACCTTGTATGGAAAATGGAAAAGGTGCAATCGCCCATAATATGAAAAACGGAATTGGCTTTGGAAGTACTGAATTTCATGTTTTGCGTCCTGATACAGACAAAATAACGAGCGAATGGCTGTATTATTTGACCACATGGAAGACTTTTCGCAAAGAGGCTGAGAGAAACATGACCGGAAGTGCCGGTCAAAAACGTGTGCCAAAAACTTTCTTGGAAAATTATGTCGTGAACTTGCCAGATATTGATACCCAAAAAAGCGAAAACAAAATTTTGAGAAAAGTGGACGATTTGATTTTTCTTCGCAAACAACAGCTTGCCAAACTGGACGAGCTGGTAAAGGCACGGTTTGTGGAGATGTTTGGAACTTATCCTGCAAACCCATTTGAATGGGATACTGGAAAAATTAAAGATGCTGTTTTGGATGTAAGATACGGATCCAGCCGCCCTGCGGTTGAAGGCGGAAAGTACCCGTATCTGCGAATGAATAACATTACCTATGATGGAAAATTAGATTTGACAGACATCAAAAGAATAGATGTTCCAGATAATGAGCTTGATAGGTGCACTGTTCGGCGTGGCGATGTATTGTTTAATCGAACAAATAGCAAGGAACTTGTTGGAAAGACTTGTGTTTACAATCGCGATGAGCCAATGATTCTTGCTGGATTTGTAATTCGAGTTCGTGTAAATCAACGTATTTTGCCAGAATTCCTTTCCGCTTTCTTAAATACAGACTTTTCAAAACAAATGTTGCAAGGAATGTGTAAATCGGCAATTGGACAAGCAAATATCAATGCAAAAGAAATGCAGAATATCGGGTTGTATTTTCCTCCGCTCTCCCTGCAAAACGAATTTGCCGCCTTTGTGGAACGTGTAGACCAGCAGAAGCAGACTATACAGCAGAGCCTTGAGAAGCTGGAACTGATGAAAAAAGCACTGATGCAGGAATATTTTGGGTAACTCCCCCAGTCGCCTGACGGCGACAGCCCCCTCAGAGAGGGAGCCTTAACGCGGCCGCAAGGCAAAAGCCTCCCTCTTTGAGGGAGGTGGCACGGCGCAGCCGTGACGGAAGGAGTGGGACAGCAGGGCTTAGAAAAGTTGGAATTGATGAAAAAGCACTGATGCAGGAATATTTTGGGTGAAGTGTTATACTATTGAAAGATTGTGCGGTATAATGATAGAAAAACACTGGAGGTTTACATGAGCGATTTGAATGGAATTAACATTTCTGATCTTTTGGGATTATCTGAACCATTACAAAAACTTGTAGAAACTGTCTCCTGTGGTATAGGGAAATTGTATGAACCTATACATGTAAGACGTATGGCTAATGCGAAAGCGGCTGAAATCAAAGCTATAGGCGACCAAATTTCGGATATTTCAGAAATTCCCATTAAGTATGACAATGGAAAAGTTCTTGTGGACGGAACAGACTACACAGAGTTGGTGAAGCGTACACAAAGTCGCATAGCATTTCAGGAGCTAAAAAAGCAACAGAACATAGATTATGCTGTTGCTTTTGCGGCGCAAGAACTTGCAGGTGAGCTTAAGGTAAGCAAGGAACCGGTAGATGAGGATTGGGTTTCCCGATTCTTTGATTCTGTTTCGTGTGTAAGCGAAAAAGAAATGCAACTGATTTGGGGGAAAATTCTGGCAGGTGAAATTAAGGAACCGGGCAGTTTTTCGATGAGAACGCTCAATGTAGTTAGAAACTTGAGTAAGAAAGAGGCAGAGTGTTTCTTGAAAATCTTACCATGCGTAATGAGTTCTGACGGGGATTATTTTATTTCATCAGATGAGAAGATAATAAATGTGGCTAATATCACATTCTATGATATCTTAACATTAGACGACTGCGGATTACTTTATGCGGATGGAACGATGCGGATGAGCTTTACCGTAGCAAAAAATGATCCTGCTATAATGTATAGTGATGATTATGCAATTAATATGACCAGAAGAAAAGATGAGCCTTATAACGGCTCAGTGGGTGTATATAAATTAAAGACGGCTGCACAGGAACTGTATCCTTTACTAAGGAAACAAACCAATGAAGAGTATGTGATGCTTTGGGCCCGTGAACTTTATAATAAGAACTTCAATAGGTGCAGTGTTGATGTATATAAAGTAGATGGAATTGATAATGGTACGCCCAATTGTCAACCTGTGCCACTAAAAAACTGGAAAGAAAATTAAGCCCTAATCCTAATATTGAAAGGAGCCCTCCTCATGTCCAACTTCTCCTATCTTGCCACCAAGCCCGAATATTCCCTCTTCGCTAATTCTGCCATCGAGGCCGAGAAAGTGTTCTCCACCTCCCCGGCGATGTGCGCAGTGGGGTGCCGGAAGGCGTTGGAGCTGGCGGTGAAGTGGGTGTATGCGGCAGACAAAACCATCACGATGCCCTACAAGGACAACCTGCAATCCCTGCTGCACGAGCCGAGCTTCCGGTTCGCGGTGGACCGCAATGTGTGGAGCGTGCTGCCCAGCATCGTGAAGGCGGGCAATCTGGCGGTACATACAGGGCATAGTGTGTCGGCGGCGGATGCAGTGTTCAGTCTGCGGGGGCTGTTCGACTTCATCCAATGGGTGGATTACTGCTACGGCACGGACTATGTGGAGCGCTCCTTTGATGAAACAGCCATCCCCGGTGAAAAGGTAACACTGGACGAAAAGAAGATCCGGGAGCAGGAAAGCCTGCTTACCCAGAAAGATGCCGAACTGGAAGCGTTGCGCAAGCAGGTGGAGAGCCTTTCGACGGCGTACACGGCCAGCAAACAGCAGAACCAGCAGAGCCGCAGTTTCACCGCCGCCGACCTGACCGAGGCCGAAACGCGGCGGAAGATCATCGACATCGACCTCAAGGCCATGGGCTGGAAATTCACCGGGCCGGATGCCGATGTGCGCACCGAGTACGAAGTGGACAACATGAACGGCGTGCTGGGGCAGAAGGGCTATGCGGACTATGTGCTGATGGGCAAGGACGGCTTGCCGCTGGCGGTCATTGAAGCCAAGCGCAGCACCAAAGACCCCAACATCGGGCGCAAGCAGGCTCAGCTTTATGCAAACTGTCTGGAGCAGAAGTTTGGCCGCCGTCCGATGCTGTTTACCACCAACGGCTACACCACCTATTTCTGGGATGAGCAGAGCGGCCCGCAGCGTGCCGTGAGCGGGGTGTTCTGCAAGGACGACTTGCAGAAGCTGATGAACCGCCGCACAGAGAAAAAGCCGCTGGACACCATCGAAATTGACGATAAAATCACCGACCGCTACTACCAGAAAAACGCCATCCGGGCTGTCTGCGCCCACATCGCGCAGGGCTTCCGGCGCAATCTGCTGGTCATGGCAACGGGCACAGGCAAGACCCGCACTGCATCCAGCCTGACCGATGTGCTGAGCCGGGGCGGTCATGTGACCAACGTGCTCTTTCTGGCGGATCGCACCGCGCTGGTCAAGCAGGCAAAGGACGACTTCAAGAAGTATCTGCCCGACCAGTCGCTGTGCAACCTGTGCTCCTCCAAGGACGATAAGGCCGCGCGCATCGTGTTTTCCACCTATCCCACCATGCTCAACGCCATCGACAACGCCAAGACCAAAGACGGCGTGCCGCTGTTTTCGCCCGCCCACTTTGACCTTATCATCGTGGACGAGAGCCACCGCAGCATTTTCAAGAAATACCGCGCCATTTTTGATTATTTCGATGCGATTCTGGTGGGTCTGACCGCCACCCCGAAAACCGACGTGGACCGCAACACCTACGACTTTTTCGAGATGGAACATGGCATCCCCACCTACGCCTACGATTACGATACGGCGGTCTACACCGACCATGTGCTGGTGCCTTACTACAACTACGAGGTCAAGACGAAATTCACAGAAGAGGGCATCCACTACGACCAGCTTTCATCGGAGGATAAGGCCCGCTACGAGGACGATTTTGCCGAGGACGACACCCTGCCCACCTTCATCCCATCCGAAAAGCTGAATAAGTTCATCTTCAACGCCAACACCGTGGACACGGTGCTGCAAGACCTGATGGAACGCGGCATCCAGACGGCGGGCGGCGACCGCATCGGCAAGACCATCATCTTTGCCCAGAACAAGCGCCATGCGGAGTTTATCCGGGAACGCTTCGGCAAGCTCTACCCGCAGCTGGAGACCCAGTACCCGGGATTCATCCAGCGGGTGGTCTGCGACGACGCCTATGCACAGTCCATCATTGACGACTTCAAGCAGCCGGACAAGCCGCCGTTTATTGCGGTCTCGGTGGATATGATGGACACGGGCATTGATGTGCCGGAGTGCACGAATCTGGTGTTCTTCAAAAAAGTGCGCAGCAAAACGAAGTTCTGGCAGATGATCGGCCGTGGTACGCGGCTCTGCCCATCCCTTGCCTGCGTGGATGCCATCGACGGCGAATATACGGGCAAACGGCGGTTTCTGATCTTCGACTACTGCGGCAACTTTGAATTTTTCCGTCAGAAACCCAACGGCTACGAGAGCGCGGACACCAAAAGCCTGTCCGAGAGCATTTTCTGCAAGCAGGTGCGGATCGCCGCCGCGCTGCAAGATGGAGCCTATGGGGACGAAAAATACCAGAACTGGCGCAAGATCTTAACGGAGACCTGCCGTGCCGAAGTGGGAGCGCTGAACCCGGAGCTGGTATCCGTGCGGCTGCACCGACAGGCCGTGGAACACTATCAAAAGCCGGAGGCCTTTGTCAGCCTGACCGAAACGGACAAGGGTACTCTGATGAAAGAGGTGGCACCGCTCATCTCGCTGGACGACAAAGATGAAGCCGCCAAGCGGTTCGATAACTTTGTGTATGGCTTGCTGCTCTGTGAACTGGAAGGTCTGCCGGGGCTGGGCCGCGCCCAGAAACAGCTGCGCAATACAGCGGCAATGCTGGAAGGGAAGGCTACCATCCCGCAGGTGCAGGCAAAGCTGCCCCTCATCCGGGAGGTGCAGACAGACGAATTTTTGACCTCGCATGATCTGCTCCGCTTTGAGGAAATGCGGCAGGAACTGCGGGAACTCATCAAGTTTCTGGTGGACGGTGTAGAAGGGCAAAAACCTGTCTACACGGCCCTTGCCGACCCGGTACTGGAACAGACCGAGGGCAAAACGCTGGATTCCGGCTATGATTTCGGCGAGTACCGGGAACGTGTGAACCGCTACATCATGGAGCACCGCAGCGATACGCTGGCCATCCACAAGCTGACCCAGAACATTCCGCTTTCCCGGGGCGACTATACCGAGCTGGAACATATCTTCACCTGTGAGCTGGGCAGCAAAGAGGACTATGCACGGGAGTTTCGGGATACACCCTTTGGTCTGCTGGTGCGTAAAGTGGCAAAGCTGGACCACGATGCTGCCATGCAGGCATTTTCCAAGTTCATCAACGACGAATCGCTGAATGCAAAGCAGATCGCGTTCGTGCAGAAGGTCATTCATTACATCGAGCAGAACGGTTATGTGGAAAGCAAAGCGGTGCTGATGAAACCACCCTTTGACCAACCCATCCTGTTTACCCGCCTGTTTGATGGCAAAACAGGGAGTGAACTGATGGATACGATCAATTCGGTGAAGGAGAATGCCACCCATGTGACCGCATAAAGCGGTAGAATATACTGATAAAAACCGGTATAATACGCTTGAACGATATTGAACTGAATTGCAGGTGATACCATGCCTTTTCCCCTCGACCATTACATTGAAGCCTCTCATGTTGATTACAAGGAACGTCTTGAAGAGAAAAAGCCGCGCAGCTGGCTGAAATCCGTGTCGGCATTTGCCAATACCGAGGGCGGACACCTGTTTTTTGGCGTAAAGAATGGGCCGCGCAAGGTCGTAGGATTGGAAAATCCGCAGGCTGAATAGATTCACTCGAATCGAATGAAAACGAAAAAATGCCCGCTCACCGTGGAGATCCGGCTCCATCGGTGAGCGGGCATATCCAATAAAACACCAGGATACTATTATGCTTTTCGTACTTCAGCTGGGATCTTGTTCTGGCTCAGATATCCCACAGGGAGGGCGCAGAGGTGGAAACTGCGGCGGCACCTGCGCGCATGGCGGCCATGACGTCGGCTTTGTCCCGCAGCAGGCCGCCTGCAATGACAGGCACCTGTGTGCGGGCGCTGATCTCGGCGATGACCCGGGGCATGATGCCAGGAAGGATCTCGACAAAATCCGGCTTGCCCTGCTCCAGCTGACCGGACAGGCTGGTCAGCGAGAGGGAATCCAGGATGAATGCCCGCTGGACGGTCAACAGGCCGCGGTGGCGCGCCCGGCGGATCAGGGTCGGGCGGGTGGAGATGATGCCGTCCGGGTGGCATAGGGCGTTGAGGGAGTCCACCGCGATCTCCCGCGACGAAAGGCCGTCCACAAGGTCGATGTGAACCACGGCCAGTTTTCCGGCATCATGTATGCGGTGCACCAGACCGTCTACGGTGAGCAAGGTGCTTGCCAGCAGAAAAACGGCGCTGCAGGGCGAAGCCAGCGCAGCAGTCAGGGCTTCGTCCGTTTTCACAGCGGCGATCACCGGTTCGTTCAACAAAGTTTCGGCAAGAGGATGCATTGGGTAAGACTCCTTTCGAGCCAGATTTACAGAGATAGGGAGCAATCAGAAGATACGGCCCTTTCAGAAAACTCTAAAAGGGCCGCACCATGCGCAAACCAAGTTTATAAAAAATTGAGGGATTTGTAAAGAGGATTAAAGAGGCATTATTTATGTGCCTGCACGGCTGCATTATTTTTCTTCAGCAGTACAGCGCATGCTATGGTAACTACAAAGCCGATCGCGATCAGTGCGTAGACCAGAGCAGTGCCAGCGTACTGTGTTCCGGGGGTGTGCACGCGAATCTCGCAGATGCCCCACTCGCTGACAGCTGCAAGAACGCCGCAGAAGATGCCGCCAAGGTAGGGATTGCCCGTGTGCTGGTACAGGAGACGACAAATCAGGATCGCAACAAAGATGAAGCCGGGCAGCGCATACACTGCAGTTGCGGCAGAAGCCAGACCGCCGAACATCGGGTTCGAGCCGGTAGCCTTGAAGACGCCGTAAACGTAGCAGAGGACGAACAGAGTGGGAACCGATGCGATAAAGCTGATCAGAAGGTTAGAAAGCAGCTTGTTTTTGCCGAGCGCCGTGCTAAAGTTAAAACTGTTGACGCTGATGGACATGACAATGTAGTACACGAGATACATGGGTACAACAAGGAGCATACCCGGGATGCGGTTGGCTCCAAACTTCATAAAGCCCCAGTAAACGATCAGGAAGTTCACATCCACAAAATAGTCGACGGCAAAAACCATCAGGATCAGGGCAAAGACTGCAAGCAGGGCCGCGCCGATGGATTTGAGGAGTGCATGCCCGGAAATAGCGATGCCGGTATTCCGGAAGGAGAAACCGTGTTTTTTGCCGTAGGCCATGTACCACACCGTGCACAGAACAAGAGTCAGTGCGCCGCACAGCAGAGAGATCAGGCCGTGGTACGCAGGGTTGGCCGAGTGGAAAAGTGCATCACGGTAAGATGCCAGTCCCTGCTTGTTCAGGAATCGAATAATGAGGATGGACAGGACGGCACCGATGATCTGGATGCCCCAGAACCATGCAACTGCGTTCTTATCGCCAACTGGGCGAAGGTCCTGCTTGCCATTGTCGGCACACTGGAATGTCTTGACGGAGTTGACCAGCCAGACCATCAGAGACCCGGCAAACAGCAGCAGACCGGACAGGGCGATGATCTTGAAGATGTTCCAGATGGTATAGGTGTAGCTGCTGGCGCTCAGAGCAGTGCCAGTGGGCATAACACGGTTAAAGAAGGTCAACACACGGTTCATGACCAGCGGGGACCACCAACCAGCCATATGCGTCTCGTTAGAAACAAAGATCTGGCGGCTTCCGGCCTTTCCGCCGTAATCCTGCTCATAAACGGTCTCTGCCACGCGCTGTTCACTGGTGGTTGCGGGGTCGATACCGAAATACAGGAAGGACTGTGCACTGTTGTTGATCACATATTCTGCCGGGCTGGAAAGGTTGGCTGCATACTTGTTGGCGTCGTTGGAATAGGTACCGTTATCATTGGCTTTTTCCGAGAAGAAGAACTCGTCGTTCTTGTCTGCGAGAACTGCGACATCTCGGGCACCGTAAACATCGGTGTAGCCCTCGCTGTTACGCACGATGGGATCGCTGTGGATCAGGAAAATGGCCTTGACAACATTCAGACTGTCGTTATCGCACTGCAGTGCTTCGCCAGCTGCCTTGCCACCGCGGGAGTAGCCCAGCAGCGAAACTCGGTCGGTATCAACGTAGGGCAGAGTCACGCCGTAGCGTACCGCATCATAAAGGCCGCGGCCCTGGGTGAGCCATTCGGAGTCCGGCAGAGGTTCGCTTTCGCCCATGCCGTACATATCCACGCCGATCGCAACATAGCCGCGGCGGGCGAGCTCAATGCAGTAATGCTGCATTTCTTCTTTGTTGTTGTTTCCGCCATGCTGTACAAAAATAGCGGGCGCAGGCGTTTCAGCGGTGGCGTTTTCCGGAATATAAACATCCATCGCAAGGGTATGACCGGATTCGGATTCAATGGTAACGTTCCGGATGGTCGTTTTGCCGGAGTTCGTCTGTAAAATGAAAGAACCGGCAATGCCTACGATGATGAGCGCGATGCTGACGATGAGACTGATCAGCGGCCTTGAAAGTTTTTTCTCGTTCATATGGGGGACCTCCTTTTTGAATCTGATTTTTCCGTAATAAAAATGGGGACACACTGCATCTGGACGATACAGTGCATCCCCATCTCACTTCTCTTGGGATGATTCTAGTATAGCGCTTTGTAACAAAATGTCAATAGAAAATAAACAATTAAAAAATATTTTGTGCGCGAATCATAAAGTTGGGCGAAAACGATCAATGCTCTGCCCAGTCGCAGCTTCGGCCAACAGCCTTGTGCCAGCCGGCCAGCAGACGGGTGCGCTCGGCCTCGTCCATCTGCGGGGCAAAGGTCATATTGCAGTGCCACAGGCTGCGGATCTCGTCCCGGTCCTTCCACACACCGGTGGCAAGGCCCGCCAGATAGGCAGCGCCCAGAGCGGTCGTCTCCCGGATGGCCGGGCGCAGCACGGTCTTGTTCAGGATATCGGCCTGGAACTGCATCAGGAACTGGTCACGGGATGCGCCGCCGTCCACCTTCAGCGAGGTGATGGGCACGCCGGTGTCCTTTTCCATAGCAGCCACGAGGTCTGCGCTCTGGTAGGCAATGGACTCCTCTGCCGCGCGGATGATGTGGTTCTGGGTGGTGCCGCGGGTGATGCCCACGATGGCACCGCGGGCGTACATATCCCAGTACGGTGCACCCAGACCGGTAAAGGCCGGCACGATGTAAATGCCGCCGTTATCCGGCACCTTCTGGGCGTAGTATTCCGCGTCGCGGCTCTCCTGGATCATGCGCAGGCCGTCGCGCACCCACTGGATGACGGCACCGCCCACAAAGACGCTGCCCTCCAGCGCGTACTCCACCCTGCCGTTCAGGCTGATGGCGATGGTAGAGATCAGGCCGTTCCG
>OODU01001500.1_pt1 | contig 22727 bp, 26 predicted proteins | sample 1671171 | NCBI WGS metagenome assembly OODU01 (sample SAMN06348129, study PRJEB24527) | human gut metagenome | biome: human gut; feature: ankylosing spondylitis patient; material: feces | host: Homo sapiens | place: China | collected 2015-10
ACATATAAAGCTACTTATTTATATTTGATATATTTTGTAAATTTGAAATAGACAAGTTAGATGCGATTTGCTCTGTATTAAAGAACAAATCTCTTTTGGTTTTTTCTTTAAACTCTGTTTTTTGGCGGCTAATGAGACCATTTGGTCATAATTGATTAGATAAGTATCGAAAGTTTCTAGCTTCAGCATATCTGCACCAACAATATGTTGGATATATGAGGCTAAAATATGTGTATTTAAAGTGTGTAAATAATAGACTACAAGGGTTTTTGAACCACTACTTGCGAATATTTTATTTGGCATATCAATAATTAAAAGCATAAATTTGATAAAATCTCTTCTATTATTCATCTAAGCTCCTTTTATCTAGTGCTAAATGCGCTCAAAGCAAATTTACTCATGCAATACGGTGTTGAATTGTTTGATACCCTAAATCCTCTTATCGAGCTAAGGTTAAATATCCTAGCTTTCACGTTTTGCGCATTTTTACCCTCATTGATAGCTTGTGGGCGCATAAACTTTAAGGCGTGTTTTGCTACAAGAAACGGTCTGTCAAATTTAGTCTTAATTACTTCGATATTTGCATAGTGTTTTTCATAAATTTATGCCTAGAATCTTGCATTTTAGCTCCTTATCTTTAAATTTATAATCCTCTTTTTCATATTTTTTACCGAATCAAGGAAATTTTTGACTTTATACTTACTCTCGCTGTTAAGTGGTACGAAAAGCATTTCCCTGCCCGGTTTTACAAGTGCATACTCGCCTACAAGTCTTATACTCATCACAAGCACCAAAAACCCCAAAACAGGATAAAACGCAAGCAAAACAAATCCCAAAGCAACCAAAAAACCAAGCGTACCTAAGACCGATTCCGATATCTTGCATTTTTTTACCTTTTTTTATATAATGTAGCCATAAAAATATTTGCCATTTTTATTACACTTTGCATTACATCATTTGTTGTTCTATTCTTCACAGATAATGATGAGTACATAATCGCTTCATCTATTATTTATGCTACACTTATCTATCTTTTTTATATATTACTGACTTATTGCCACGTAGCAAAAATAATATGTTTTATCACATTTTATGCTGTATTACACGCATTTAATGATTTGAGAATTTCTATAGCTTTTTTTAGATAATTCTTATACTAGCCCAAATCTATACTCATAATTTCACTATATGAAAAGTGCAAAACATGACCTATGAGAGCCACGCCTTGCACGCTGTGGGCTAAGCTAAAAAACTACTCACTTCTTTTAAGACCATAGCACAGTCTTTTGCTTCCATATTTTCAAGTTCATCTTCGCTAAGACAAGTAAGGTTGCTCGTTAGTCTAAATAGCAGATCACTATCATTTTGCCCACTACCACTCATCATAAATCTCACATCACGACCTTTTGGGTGTCTGATTTTTACTTCCTTTTTATCGCTTAACGTAACTACCGTATATTTCTCACCATTCTCTGTGAGTATTACATTACCAGCTCCAAGCCCAGCTAAAGCAGTCTCTTCTAAAGCCCTATTTGTGGGCTCCCACATTACATTATTGTTTTTCATTTTTATTGTAATCTCTATTTCTTTTCCGCTGTGGTAAATACTTGCTTTAAAGAGAAACGGAACTCTATTTGTAGCTATTCAGTCCTATGGTTAGAAACTGGTTTTTGTCTATTTTTGAAACGGTAAATTCAATTTTAATAGCATTATAAAACCTAAAATTAGGTGTTTGTCAAGGGAAAAATAAGAATATTTTGAAATTTAATTTTGTCTATTTCTTCTAGCTTTTTTATCTCGGCTTTTATAGTCGCTTTTTGCTCTTCTATCGCCTTTGGACGCGTAGCTGTACTACTTTTGCCTTTTGCGGCTAATGTTATATAATGTTTGTTTTTCTATGCTCATACCGGTTTTTCTAAAACAATCCGCCCGCATGACCCACCCAATGTCTTTGTCGCTAAAATAATTCACGCCGTTTTTGTTGCGCTCGACAAACGGGAAAGACCTTTTCCCAGCCAAAATCTAATAGCTCTAGATAAAATTCCAGTTTTCTTTTCTACACCTATGATAGTTTTTGCCATTTTTTGTTCCTTTATTCGGGTTTTATAAGGCAGTTTTCGTAAATAAATTTATGCTCATCTGGCAAATTTCGATAGATCAAATTCGCTAGATCTCTTATCTCCCATAAAGCTGCTTTTGAGCTTCTAAGGCTTAAGAAATTCTGTAAGCTTCTAGCATTTATACTCCAGCTTAACTCTGTTTTATAGCTTTCTGGAAGGCAGTATTTTGCTATATCTAAGCTTGTATTTTGGTTTAGAATTCGGCGCAAATTCTCAAGTGCATTTATACTTGCATTATCGACAAATTCATTTCCAGTAAGCACGATATAAACGCTTGCACTCTCGAAATCTCCGACCTTAAACTCGCTTTCATTTTTTAGCTCTTTTAGCGTGTAGCGCGTGGATTTTACGCTTAGACTTGCTATGCGATGACGGGCTAATTCTTGAAGTAAAGCTCTGCTAACGCCTTTTATGTAGAAGTTATAATATAAATGCTCTAACGTACTTGCGTGTTTGAATTTATTGCCTACTCTATCTATGAGTTCGACATCTTTTTCGCCGCCATTATCGCCCTTGTCAAAACTCTGCCAACAAGTGCGGATCGCATTTGAACAGACCCAAAGCGGAGTGAAATTTAGTAGTTTTACTTCCATAATATTCCTTTTTTTGAAGCAATTTTACCAAATTTATACTAAATTTGACAATCTCTTTTTAATAATATCCGAGACCCTAAACGAGTTTGCATATATCGTCCAAGTATATGGAACGCTTCCGCCTGTAGGCATAAATGAAGCGTCGCTAACATAAAGGTTATTTATCTCGTGAGTTTTACAGTTTTTATCCAAAACGCTAGTTTTTGGATCATCTCCAAACCTTGCTCCACCGGCTACCAAATTTGGCGGTGGAGAGCCACTAACACTATAATTAACGTCTTTTGCACCCATCTGCTTTAAAATTTCCACCGCTTTTTTAGATAAAAACTCGCCTACTTCAAGATCTTGTTTGTGGGCATCTAAGCTTATAACGCCAACCGGAATGCCGTATTTATCTCTATGAGTATCGCTAACACTAACAAAAGTCGTGTTAGTGGGAAGCCAGTCGTTAAAAACTTCAAACGTGAGTTTTCTACTTGCATAAACGTTATTTTTTATCTTTTTCATGAGCTTATCACCAAATATCAAATTTCCATTCTCATAAAACTGCGCAGTGACATTAGGGATAACGTTTGGATGCTCAAACAAAAAGTCTATAATACCACCTTTGTATCTTTTACCATCTTTTTTAAACTCATACCACTCTTGTATATGTCTGTTAAAAAACAGACCTCTGCTCATCAGATCCGCGGCGTCTTTTTGACTAAGATCTTTTAGATAAAACGTTCCGCTTCCGACTCCACCGGCTGAAAATATCAAATTTTTACCGACGTTACCTGAGTTATTTGCTAAACCATTAGCAAAATGCCTATTTTTAGAGTTCAAAAGCAGTCTTGAAGTCTCGACTGCTCCGGCCGCTACGACAAATATCTTAGCTTTTATGCTATGAGATTTTTTAAATTTATCGTAGTATAAAGCCTCTTTTACGCTAAACTTATCGCTAACTAGCTTATAAACAAAGGCTTCTGGTATAACTTTAGCCGGGCACTGCTGCAAAAACACTCTGCCGCTCCCCTTAGCCCCGCTCGCACAAGGATAAGCACCGCAAAAATGAGAGTAATAACACGCGTTTCTACCAAGATCGTTCTTAGACAAAATGGCTCTAGGGGTCGGAAGTGGCGTTAGCCCAAGCTCTATCGCAGCTTTATCAAACCACTTTGCGGCGGCATTTTCTTCTAGCTTTTCGTATGGGAACTCGGCCGTACTTCTGGGTTCGCTAAATTTATGTTTTACGACTTTGCCAGATACGCCTACGACTTTTTCAACCTTTGCATAATACGGTTCAAGCTCGTCATAGCTTATGGGCCAGTCTGCGACGTTTGCGCCTTCTATCTCTCCATAAACACTTTTTAGTTTAAAATCGTTCGGTTTTAAACGATGAAAAAATCCACTCATCAAATTTGAGCTTCCACCTACAAGAGAGCCGTTCCAAAAGCTCCAAGTACCGTTATATCTACTTACTTCGCCGTTTGGCTCTTTTTCTATTACTATATGATACTCGTCTTTTAAATTTGGCGCAAACATTTTACGCCTTGAAATGGCTAACTCGTCTTTGCTAAAATCCTCTTCTTTATAAAACTTGCCTTTTTCTAAAACTACTATGCTAAATCCGGCTCTGCTTAGCTCGTACGCAACAGGGCTTGCTCCAGCTCCGCTGCCTATTATGCAGACGTCATATATCATTTACTACCTTTAAATTCGGAAATTTATTTATAAAAACGGTGTTTTGGGCTGAGGAAGTCCGGTCTCGTGAGAGATCCATTTCCAACCGTTTCCATCTGTATTTGCACCATAAATAGGATCACTAAAAACCGCTTCTGAGCAAAAAACAAGCATATCATATATCCAGCTTTCTCCCCACTCTTCATCTTTCGAAACAATTTCTAAAAGATCATTTTGCTTTTTATCGGATAAACTTAAATAATCAGACTCATACTGTTTTATACTAACATCATTTAGCCAAATCACACCATTTACGATAAAATTTTTAGCTCCTATAGAAACTTTAGAATGCGATATAATAATCTTTAAATATGACAAAACATCTATATTTAACTGAGTTATAATAGGAAAAAGATGCTTTGAAACACTATTTAATATGTTATAAATTTCATCTTTTGACAGAGTTTTGTCAGCCAAAATATTTTCATCTTGAGCAAATAAATTTATAGGTGCGGCAGAAAATGCCATAGCCCCGTAAGCGACTTTTACAAAAGAGCGTCTATCTTTCATATCTATTCATCACTGCATCAAGACTGATCTTGCCGGCTCCAAACGAGAATATAGCAAAAAGCATAACTAGATAATAAAGCGGAACTTCAAAGCCGTTATTTGCCAAACTATATCCATTGCCAAAATGTACTGCAAATATCGCCACAAGCACTATTACGATAAGTGGAACACTAATAATTCTAGCAAAAAGCCCAAGTACAAAAAGCGGAACCGCTAAAGCCTCAAATATAGCGACTAAATATACGCTTAAAAACGGAAGTGGAAAACCCATAGAAGCAAACCACTGGGCAGTCGGTTCGATATTTTGCCATTTGGGAACTGCGGTTTCATAAAAACCGTAAGCTAAAACCAAACGTATAATAAGCAAAGAGAGATGTTGGAATTTTAAGCCAAACGTATTAAAAATATTACAGAAATTTTTCATTTATTAATAAACCTTGAAAGAGATGCATGCGGCAAAAGAGCCGCATATTTTGAAGCTATAAAAACTATATCAACCGCCGCACTTACTAGCGCCGCATTTTTCAGTCTTATTTGTCTCTTTAGGCTTTTCTACTTTTGTATCGCCGCATTTGCTAGTACCACATTTTTCAGCTGCGCTAAGCGAAGTAGAAAGACCTATCAATAAAAATAGACCTACAAAAATACTAGTTAACTTTTTCATAGTTAAACTCCTTTTAAATTTGAATTGATACGGATGATATTATAATATATTTTAAAATTTAAATTTGTGATTTTCATCACAAAACTATATTAAATTTAGAAATCTTTTCAACTATCTCCAAATCAAAATATCATCTAAATTAAGTCTCATTTTAGCAGGAGCGGTTTCATCACTCATCCCCAAAGCCACAACTAAAACAGGTGTAAAGTTGTTAGTTAAATTTATAAAATTTGTTAGTGAAATTTTATCAAATCCGCCTATTATACAACTTTTTATATCCATACTATATGCGATATTTATGAGATTTGCACATAGCAAATAACATTGCAAACTTGCATAATGTGTTAGCTCATCGTTAGTTTGATGATCAAATCTGTTAGCGAAATATTTCATAGCTTTGTTATATTTTTCAGGTATAGTTTGCTTTCTTTTTACCTGATTTTGTAAAAATTCGCAGCTGCTTTTTAGATCATTTCTAGCTAGTATAATAACCGCGTGAGAACATGCTTTTACTTGATCTTGATTGTTACAAATTTTCCCAAGCTCATCTAGCTCATCAGATTTACTGATAACAACAAATTTCCAAGGCTCAAGCCCGCATGAACTAGGAGTAAGTCTAGCAAAATTCAAAATCTCTTTTATCTTTGCGTTTTCTATCTTTTCGTTTTTAAATTGTCTACACGAAAAGCGATTTTGCATTATATTTTTCAAGGTATATCTCCTTTAAATTTAATTATTTTATAATTTTAGCCTTAGCAGATAAACTCATGATCTTTAGTTCATAAATACTAATTTTCTTAAGCGAACCTTGCACTGCTGTGTTGAAATACTCCATATATTTAGGAGTATATTTTTCGCAAAGTAGGCGCAAAGCTTCTATTTTTTCCTCTTCTTGCGTAATTTCATAAGCTTTGGTTGTAGCTATTGCACTGCAGTATTCAGTAGTAAAAACCCTACCTCCAAGTTCGCTTGCGCTGTCTTTTATACTTTGACAAAACTCATGGCTAGGCGTAGGTACTCTGTTTTGGTTAACGGCGACTAGAGTAACACTCTTGCCATCTTTATACAATCTTGCTTTTGAGCCTGTCTTTGCTCCATGAATGAAAACACTCATGCCATCTCTGGCTACAGAGATAGGAATGCTAAATACCTCACCGTATTCATCTACGCAGCTAAGCGTCGCATACTCGCTCTCGTCTATTATTTTAAGGGCTGTTTGTCGGTCTAATTCACGGTCACTTCGTCGCATAACGCTTCCTTACTTAATCTTTTTATCTTTTAGATAGCTTTCTAATTTATCATTATCCAAAACTTCATCAAATTCGCTTTTACTTCTATACTCTCAAGAAATTTTTTAAAATCAGGATTTTTAATGCTTAATTCATTCATCACAGAATAATCTAAGCTTTCTTTGAATTTAGCCCTAGCTAAAATCACACTTTCATCAACATTTTGCGAACTAAGGCTAATAACTCCTATACCAAATGAAAAACTCAAACGCTTAATCAAATCCATAAGCTCCTCATCGCCCTCATCGATATCAAGCGCAACAAGGTAACCCTCATTCGCCCAGCTTGAATTACTCACAGCTTGAAAATAATATTCTCTAAAACTACCAACACTTAGATGTTTTTTCATTTCAAAAGCATAGATTTTGATTGGAAGCGAATTAAATTTGCCTATAAATTTATTTAGCTCTTTTTGGTAATCTCTATATTCAAAACTAACTCCAACTATATCTGGATATAGCCATTTATCTATACTTTTTTGAAATTTTTTACTACTTTCGTGATAGATTGTTTTAGTATAAGCTTTAAAATATTCACTTGTAAAAATAAATCTAGTTAAAAGTGAATGCAAATCTCGCTCATTATATACAGTTTGTGGCTCTTTTTGGACTATTTGATCTACTAAATGTTGAGATTTTAAATTTATATATTGATTTTTTAGTTTTATAAACATAGGCTTTGTACTAACCACTTCAAATATAAAGTTTGGATTATTTTTTAATATCAACAAATACACGAGCATAAAAGACTGCCAAGGTGTTTTACCTCCTAAATTTAGTTCATCGGTTAATCCAAATTCTTTTGCTATAAAATACATTTTATTAAGTTTTAAAGCCTCTTTTTTACGCTCCAAAATCTCTTTTGCTACTTCTATAACAGATCTTGCTATTTCAATATCTCACCTCATTGAAAGTTATCTTTTAAAAATATCAATTTGAGCTTTTAGATCTTCGCCGATGCTCATACTTAACAAATCAGAAAACGTATTTAAGATATTTTCTAAATATTTATCATTAGTTTTAAAATAATTACTAACGCTAGTGGCTATTTTGCGATCATAAGCGATTTTATATGAATCTGTCACCATTTTAACTAAGTTTATGATTATTCTTCTAAATTTCTTATCTAAATCATCATTTTGATAATTGGAAATAAAAACTCCGTATTTAAAATCTCTATTTAAAAGTATTGTTGAATCTTCAATTAACTCTTTTTCTGTAACATCATTATTTACCAGCCTATAAAGAACACCAAATAATGCTAGCATAATTTGTTTACGATTTTTTAGAATTTCTGCTTGATTGGAGCTTAAATCTCCGCTGGTTTTCAAATCTTTTTCTATTGCAAGATATTTATTGTATAAAGCAATACAATCCACCACAAAGGTTTTTTTATTTTTATCCGCCATATAATTTTGCTTAAACAATCTATTGTAGGTATCATTTTGTTCAAAAATAGCTTTTTTACCAGATCTTGCGGTTCCTGGTTTTTGTAACACAAAAGACAAAATCATTTGACCGAATTCATCATTTTTAATAGATACTTTTAGTTTAGATGGTTGTTTTACGCCTCTTTTTATTTCAAAGAAAATACCTTCTTCAGCAAATTTTCTACTTAACTGCACCATCTCCGGAGTATTAGATTTTAAGTCTCTCGGCAAAATTGGTTTTTGAGAATTTGTGGCTTCGGCAATTTTAGTATAAAATGACAAATTAGGATCTTTCTTTTTTTCTGCCACAATCTTACAAGGAACATAAAACTCTTGGCTATTATTACCTTTGTATTCCGCAATTCTATTAGTTGTTTGACCACCATTAACAATAGAAAATTTATTAAGTTTTATAGAATTACCATCCACATCAAAATCTTCGCACGCAATAACAATTCCATTATTTAAAAACCAAAAGTTTTCTCTTTCTTTATCACTACTAAGCGTTTTTCTAATGCCATCATCAACAAGCTTATTAGGAATATATTTCCTAATGTTTAGGTCAAACAAACCTTTTTTTGAGTATTTATTGTACAAATTCACTATAGACTTTGAAGACACATTAACCATAACACCGCAAGATGTATTAGATTCATATTCGAGATAATTTCCTTTTTTATCGATCAAAATTTTTGCTTCCATAACAGTTTCAAGAGTTTGTTGACTCTCTTCTATTTTACGCTCAATATCTGCTATTGTATATAAAGATACCATATCTATTGAGAAGCCATGTTTTGCAATTTCAATCTTATTTGTTATTGCTTGCTTGTCTAAATCTGATGAAGTAAATAAATGATATTCAATATTTGTGGATCCTTCATCTGGCAATCTATCAATGAAATTTTGTATTGTTCTTTTGACTCTATCATTATATATACCAGTATTGCCAACTGTAAAATTATGAATTGTACTATACATCTTATCTAATTCAGCAATAATGTCAGCATATGACAAATTATCAGTAAACTTAGATTGGCATACAACAACTTTTAACTCTTCTTCATCAAAATAGGCAAAATCTATTCCGCCATCATTTGCACCATCCGTTATAAAATCTTCTTGATCTACATACTCCACATCAAAGAAATATTTTAATAATACATGGCTAAAAGCTCTATCGTCTGCTAATTTTTGATTGTTTAAAATAATTTTAGACTGCTTAATTTCCCCCAATAGAATATGACTCATTTTGGACTCCTTAATAATTTTATATACTAATATCTCACTCCGTTTTGTTTCAAAAAATCTCTTAAATCGTCGTATTCACTATTTGTAAAGTATCGCCATTTGCCCTCGCCTAGTTGATCTAGGCTAACACGACCAAAACTAACGCGTTTTAGATCCATAACTTCAAGATCAAAATACCCGAAAAATCTTCTTAATTCGCGGTTTTGTCCTTCGTTTATGATGACTTTTAATCTTGTATATCCGCCGCTAAAACTGATGATTTTATATGCCAAAAATGGCTTAAATTCCATAGAAATTTGCTTTGTTCTAGCGTGAGCGCCTTTTGTGGCATCTTTAGCGAAAAATCCCTCTTGCATCGCAGCTATGACGTTTGGAGTTATCTCTCCTTTGATTTTTAGATAGTATTCTCGCTCTATATCACTTCCCATAAGGGCTTCAGCGATCGCAGGAGCGTCAGTAAGAAGCAAAAGTCCCTCGCTAGCAAAATCCAGCCTACCTATGCTTATAAATTTAGAAAGACCCCTTGGGAGATTATCATAGATAGTTTTTCTACCGCGATCATCTTTTTTAGTTACTAACTCACCTTTTTGTTTGTTATATACTATAATGCTAAACTCTTTTTTTAGCCTTATAAATCGTCCGTTTATCTTGATTTTATCGTCTTCTTTTACATCTGTTGCTAAGTTGTCGATTACTTTGTTATTGATACTAACTTTACCATTTTTTACTAACTCATCTGCTTCACGGCGTGAGTAATTTGTGTTGTGTGAAATAAATTTATTTATACGCATTATAGTCCTAAACTTGTTAAATCGTGGATATGCAAAGCTCCGATTGGTTTTTTATCTTTTGTTATGATTAGAATTTGAATTTTATACTCCTCTATGAGTTTTAAAGCATCATAGGCTAGCATATTTTCATCTTCTAGCACCTTTGGATTTTTAGTAGCAAATTTAATAGCTTGATCATTTATATTAAAATTCTCGTTACCCAATGCGCGTCTTAGATCGCCATCGCTTAGAACTGCTACTAACAAACCGTTTTTATTTGTTAGTAAAACCGTGCCTAATTTACCATGAGTCATTGAATTAATCGCAAATTTTAAACTAACATCATCACTAACAATAGGCAATTCATCTTTTCTCATCACATCTTTTACTTTTAGATAAAGTCTCTTACCAAGACTACCACCTGGATGAAGCATAGCAAAATCTTCTTTTTTAAATTCTTTTAATTGCATCAAACACACAGCCAAAGCGTCTCCTAAAGCTAAAGTCAAAGTAGTAGAAACAGTAGGTGCGGCACCCAAAGGACAGGCTTCGCGGACTATGTCAAGACTAATAAATGCATCGCTTAACATCTCTAGACTTGAGCCGCTTTTTGCCATTCCTATTATTTTTATACCGCGCTTTTTAATGTGCGGAAGTATCAATAGAAGTTCACTGCTCTCACCGCTAAAACTAATAGCCAAAACAGCGTCGTTTTGACTTATCATACCAAGATCGCCATGAAGCGCTTCAGTAGGATGCAAAAAAAAGCTAGGAGTTCCAGTACTTGCCAAAGTAGCTGCTATCTTAGCTCCTACAAGCCCACTCTTACCCACGCCTGATATTATGAGCTTTCCTTTGCAAGAAAATGCTAAATTTACAGCCTTTTCAAATTTAAAATCCAGTAATTCTACTTGTCTTTTTAACTCATCTGCTTCTAAGCTTAATACCTCTTTAGCGATACTCAAAATATCCATTTTTTCTCCGTTTAAATTTACTATCACATCAAATACACAACCGGAACAATGGTAGGGTACTTTTTAATCTTTCTAAATATATGTTTTCTAATAACTTGCCTAATTTGATTTTCTAACGCTCTTTGATCGTGAAGCAATTCATCTTTAACATTGCTTAAAAACTGCAAAAGAACCTCTTCCATCTCTTTGCTAAGATTTTTACTCTGTCTTTCGCTAACCAAACCATAGCTTATAACACGATTTTGAATTAAAGTTTTAGCATTTTTATCAATCTGAGATATTATAGTTACCACTCCAGCCTCAGCCAATTTTTGTCTATCTATAACAACATCATCAGAAATTTGCTTATTGATTTGATTGTCTATGAAAACCTTACCTGTTTTTACAGTTTTTAATCTTTTTATATATTTTTGACAAACTTCTATCTGATCACCATCGCTCATAAGATAAGTATTTCTCTCATCAACACCACATGCTATAGCAGTCTCTTTGTGTCTTACTATATGATTATACTCGCCATGAACCGGTAAGAAAAATTTAGGTTTTACAAGTCTTAGCATAAGCTTTTGCTCTTCTTGGGCGGCGTGTCCGCTTACATGAATTTCGCTAAAGTCTTGATGAGCTACGCTTGCACCGCTTTTTAAAAGATAATTAAGCACTGTTGAAACACTTGTTTCATTTCCGGGAATCGCTTTTGAGCTGATGATTATCTGATCTGTTGGTTTGATTTTGATATATTTATGTTCATCAGTCGCCATTCTATATAGCGCGCTCATAGTCTCGCCCTGACTTCCTGTGGTTACTATAAGAACTTCGTTATCTGGATATTTGCTGACTTCGTTTGCATCGATAAATATCTTTTTATCTAAATTTACATATCCTAGCTCGATAGCAGTCCAAAGATTTCTCTCCATACTTCTACCTATAACACAAACTTTTCTACCATGCTTTACGCCACGCTCAATGGCTTGATAAACACGGTGGATATTTGAGCTAAACGTACTCATGATAACCCTGCCTTTTGATGTTGCAAATATAGCATCAAAAGTCTTTCCTACGCTACTTTCACTCTTTGTAATACCCTCTTTGTAGCTATTTGTAGAGTCGCTTAACATACACAAAACGCCTCTTTCTCCATAATATGCAAGTCTATTTAAATCTGTCGGATAGCCATCAATTGGAGTATGATCTATCTTAAAATCTCCGGTATGAAGAATTGTTCCTGCTTTTGTAGTGATAACTAACGCGCTCGCATCTATAATAGAGTGAGTTATATGAATAAGCTCTATCTCAAAGTCACCTATCTCATAAAGTTTTCTTTTTTCTATGGGACGAAAATAGCTTCTGTGGGCCTTCAGACCGTGTTCTTCAAATTTATTGCTTATCATTCCTAATGGAAGCGGAGTTGCATAAATAGGAAACTGGAATTCCTTAAAAAAATACGGAACGGCTCCTATATGATCCTCATGTGCGTGAGTGATGATTATGCCGCGAACTTTTTGTTTTATCTTACGTATATAATCAAAATCAGGTATCAAAATATCCACACCATGCATACTCTCGCTCGGAAAACTCATACCGATATCCACTATAATAGCATCATTGTCAGTCTCAAATACGGTCATATTCCCACCGATCTCGCCAAGTCCGCCAAGCGGAGTTATTTTGATCTTATGTTCGCTTGAGTTTAGATATTTTAATGGATTAAGTCTTAATTCGTGAGAGGCTCTATTTGCTTCTATAGAAGCTTGCATATCTTTTTGCCAGCCTTCGTTTCCGCTAATTTTTACGGTATTATTACCGTTTTTATGTTTGCGTTTTTTAGGTTTTTTTACCTCTGATTCTGCTATATCTGTTGCGACTTCATTTGCTTGTACGTTTTGCGTATTAGCATTTGCTTGTTTTTTTAGATTGTCTCTGTGGTGTTTGTATCTGTGTTTTCTATTTGTTCTTTCAGCCACAGGGGTTTTGTTTTCTTCGTTCATTTTCAGCCTCTTTAAATAGTTTTAAATATAAGGCGACACTAAGCTCGTGCGGACGAATAGTATAAGAGAGATTCTCAGTATTAAAAAATATTTCTAATCTGTCTCTTTGAACTAAATTTGATAAATTTTTTAACAGAGTTTTTCTAGGAGCGCTAAATGCTACACGTAAAAAATTCTTGAAATTATCATATTTTAAATTTAAGCTCAAATCTCTATCTTTTATGATTCTAATGACTGATGAGATAACTTTCGGCGGAGGATTAAAAGCACTACTTGGCACATCAAAAAGCAACTCACATTTGCCTTTTAACCATGTTAAAATAGCCAAAGAACTAAATTCTTTATCGCCGGCTTCGCTACTAAATTTTATAGCAACTTCACGTTGTATCATCACAACTAAACCTTTGCAATTTTTATCGTCTATAGCTTTTAATATCATATTTGTTGCCACGTAATAAGGCAAATTTGCAACCAAAAAATACTCACTTGCGCTTAGTTTATCCCACGCATTTAAAGCATCTGAGTTTATTATATTTAACTTTCCACTATCTAGTTCGCTTCTAAATTTATCTAATAAAATTGTATAAAGCTCACTATCTATCTCAAAACAATCAATCATACTGTCTAACTTAACAAGCTTTTGTGTTAAATCACCTAAGCCAGGCCCAATCTCTACTATGCGCTTAACATCGTTGGGAATCGCTTGGATGATTTGATTTTTTATATTTTCATCTTGTAAAAAATTTTGACCGAATTTTTTCTTTGCTTTTATCATCGCGTTTATGTTACCTGAATTTGACTTACAAACTAATTAAATTTAATTTTCAAATTTAAATAATAACTTTTTATTATCCACCATATAATAAGTAAAATATATACACAAAATCCACATATAACAAGCGCCATTCCGGCTCCAAATTTACTTGCCAAAACTCCTGATATAACAGCTCCTATCGGTGTAGAGCCCAGGAAAAATAGAATATACACGCTCATCACTCTACCTCTGAAATCTTCTCTTGAGTTTAACTGCAAAAGCGAATTTATAGTAGAAACACATATCATAAAACTAAATCCGGTCATTGCTAAAAATACCCCGGCTGTAGTAAAATCCCTGCTAAGACCGATTGCTATTAAAAACGTAGCGGCTATAAATGGCATAATTTTAACGGTTTTATAGCTGATATTTTTACTTGTAAACGCTACCCAAAGTGCGCCAAAAAACGATCCGATTCCTAAAAAAGCCATAAGATAAGCAAAAGTATCTTCGGCTCCGCTTAAGCTATATTTTGATAAAGAAGATATTGTCACATTATAATTTGGCAAAAATGTTCCTACTATAAGAACGACTATCAAAGGGCTTATAAGAATTTCACGTTTTTTTATGTAGTGAAATCCTGAAAATATCGATTTTAATATATTTTCTTTGCGTTTATTTGTTTTTGAGGGATTATGTTTTATAAAAAATAAACTTATAAAAATCGCTATAAATGAGACTGAATTTAGAAAAAAACAGGCCGCTAGTCCAAATTTAGTCATAACTATACCGGCAAAAAAAGGACCCATGATCCTAGCTATGTTTACAGACATTGAGTTTAGTGCAACCGCATTGGGAATATCTCCTTTGTCGTCTATTAATTCATATAAAAACGACTGTCTGCAAGGCGAATCAAGACAATTACAAAGACCTGTTAAAAATGCTAAAAATAGTATAATAGGATACGATGCAAAACCAAAAACAACACTAAGAGCAAAGATTAAAGATGTTAAACAAAGTCCTGTTTGGGTAATTTTTAGTATAAGTTTTTTATCAATTTTATCTAATAGCGCACCTGAAAATAGCGAAAAAACAAGAAGCGGCAAAAACTGTACTGCGGCTACTATACCAACTAACGTAGCGTTATTTGTAACTTCAAGCGCCAGCCAAGGCTGAGCGATATTTTGCATCCAAGTTCCTGTTTGAGATATCATCATCCCGAACCAGTATAGCCTGAAATTTCTGTATTTTAACGCTTTTAGCGGATTTGAAAATTTATTTGGCACAGCTTCTTCTTGAGTAATTTATATCTATTTTATCAAAATATAGGTTAATAGTGATTGAATGTTCTATTTAAGTAAATTTTCTAAGCTTTTATTGTAAAATGATGATAAAAAAGAGTTTTTATGGATAAATTTGCAAAACGTATAATTCCTTGTTTGGATGTAAATAATGGACGCGTGGTAAAAGGTATAAATTTCGTAGGACTTCGCGACGCAGGAGATCCGGTCGAAGTTGCCAAACGCTACAACGACGAAGGCGCTGATGAGCTTTGTTTTTTAGACATCACTGCAAGTAGCGACGGTAGAGATACTATCGTACATGTAGTAGAAGAAGTAGCAAGGCAGCTTTTTATACCTCTAACAGTCGGCGGCGGTATAAGAAAAATAGATGATATCTCAAGACTTTTAAACGTAGGTTGCGATAAAGTAAGTCTAAACTCCGCAGCCATTCACAATCCAAATTTGATAAGCGAAGCTGCAAATAAATTCGGCTCACAATGCGTAGTCGTAGCTATAGACGTAAAAAAAGTGGACGGGAGCTATCACGTATTTATAAACGGCGGTAGAGTAGATACTAAAATCGACGCTTATGAATGGGCAAAAAAAGTTTATGAACTAGGCGCAGGAGAGATACTGCTAACTTCTATGGATAGCGACGGCACAAAAAACGGCTACGACCTTGAAGTCACATCTAAAATATCAAATTTAGTCGGCATCCCGGTCATCGCAAGCGGTGGTGCCGGAACTATGGAGCATATCTTAGAAGCGTTTAAATTCGGCGCTGACGCTGCGCTTGCTGCAAGTATATTTCACTATAAAGAGATAGAAATATCGGAGCTCAAAAAATACCTTTTAGCAAACGATATCGGAGTTAGAATTTGATAGTTTGCGCCGGACTTAATGAGAGTTTTGAATTTGCCGTTCCGATAGGTGTAGGAATCACAAGCTCAGCTATAAATTTAACTAAATTATTAACTGCAAATAAAGCAGACGAGATCATTTTTGTGGGAACTTGCGGATTATATAAAGATGGAAATCTTTTAGATATTTATGAGAGTAAAACAGCCGTAAATTTAGAAATTTCGTCCTTGCTTGGACTTTCATATTCTCCACTATTTTCTTCGCCGATTGTGCAAAATTTGAAATATGTTTCACAAGAAACATTGATAACGAACTCATCAAATTTTATAACAACGAATAGAGATATCGCACAAAAATTTAGTGAACTTGGACTTTTTATGGAAAATATGGAGCTATACTCCGTCTTAGAAACGGCAAAACAATTTAAAATTCCTGCTCGCGGGATTCTATGCGCTACAAACTTTTGTGAACCTAACGCGCATAATGAATTTATAAAAAACCATAAAAAAGCAAAGCTAAATTTAGAAAAATATTTGAAAGAAAGAGACATTATATGAGAAATTTATTAGATCTATCTCAAGATGAATTAGCAAATTTACTATCACCGAAATTTAGAGCTAAACAAATTTATGAGTGGGTTTATAAGAAAAATGCAAGAAGTTTTGATGAGATGACTAACATATCAAAAGATGTTAGAGAAAATTTGAAAAGCGAATTTTACCTTGATCCACTAACTTGCGTTAGGAGTGAAACCAGCAAAGACGGAAGCATAAAGTATCTATTTAAACTAACAGATGGCAAAACTATCGAAAGTGTTTTACTACCTATGAAAGAGGAAATTTCAAGCGAGGATGGCAGCGTAGAACGTCACGCGCGTTATACTATCTGTGTTAGTTCGCAAGTCGGCTGTAAGATGGGCTGTAGCTTTTGCCTAACGGCTAAAGGTGGATTTGTTAGAAATCTCAGCGCCGGAGAGATCGTAGCACAAATTTTATGGATAAAAAGAGAAAATAATATACCTTACGAACGCAGAGTAAATGTCGTATATATGGGTATGGGCGAACCGCTTGATAATCTTACTAACGTTAGTAAAGCAGTTAGCATTCTAAAAGACAACGACGGACTTGCTATCGGCGCTAGACGTCAGACTATAAGCACTAGCGGACTTGCGTCTCAGATAAAAAAACTAGGTGAGCTTGACCTTGGAGTGCTTCTAGCTATATCGCTTCACGCCGTAACAGATGAGCTTCGCGCAAAACTTATGCCGATAAACAAAGCTTATAACATAGCTGCCGTTATGGACGCAGTGAGAGCTTTTCCCATCGATATGAGAAAAAGAGTTATGTTTGAATATCTTATAATGGATAAAGTCAATGACAATCTAAGCGACGCAAAAGCACTTGTCAAACTTCTACACGGTATAAAAGCAAAAGTAAATTTAATACTTTTCAATCCGCATGAAGGAAGCCAGTACCAAAGACCGAGCATAGAAAACGTGGACAATTTCAGAACTTATCTGCAAAGTCGCGGCGTAACTTGCACTATTCGTCAAAGTAAAGGACTTGATATAAGTGCTGCTTGTGGTCAGCTAAAAGAGAGAAGTAAGGTTGAAATGTGAGTTCAAAAAGAGAATTTTTAGACTTTGTTTTAGAAGGTTTAGACAACATCAGCTTTAAAGTGATGATGGGCGAATTCATACTATATTATAAAGGCAAAATCATAGGCGGAATATATGATGATAGACTACTAATAAAAAAGACGAAATCCGCCGAAAAAATCATAAAAAATATAAAATACGGACTACCATATCCTAATGCAAAAGAGATGATTTTGATCGAGAACTTAGAAGATAAAAAATATTTAATGCAACTTTTTAAAGAAATTTATCAAGAATTATACGTCAAAGGAATATAAAAAATGAATCTACTAGATATAGTTCAAATCTGTTTTATCGCAATTGTAGTGATAATAGGTCTTAGCGGAATTTTATTCGTCATAAAAAATGAAAAGAAATAAAGTCTGATACTTGGTGCACTCATCGGTTTCAATGGATTTCGGTGGATTTTAAAAGAATTCACCTATGATTTTTCATGGTCAAAAATAAGAATTCGGCTGATTGCACTATGATGCGTCGAAGTTATACCACAAGTATAATGACAAACTAATGTTGCTGTGGTATTCTGTCGATAACAAAGAAAGAAAAGCGGATCCGAAGCGATGGGTCTGGGAAAGGAAAAAAGAATGTTCACAGCTATTCGATCAAGTTATTTATATCTGGAAAGTTTGAAAAAATGCAGCACTCGATATGAAAAAGAGTGGGGCTTTAGCTTTGTGTATTCAGATAAGAATAAGCTTGAAGGGAATACTGTGGTGATGGATGTAGGCCTGTCGTAGGGACAGGAGAGGACAACCGGATACATAGATTTTGAACCGCTTATCTTGTGTGGATGCACATGGTAGGCGGTATTTTTTTGCAGATATAAGCCTGATTGGTAAGGCAGTTCTGCGTTATGCTCCGTTAGCTCAATGGTAGAGCACCTGATAAATATCACAGAAATGAGGTAAGAGAAGCATGGATTTAATTGAAATCAAAGGAAAAATAAATACAGCCATCTGCTATGCAAGAGTAGTAGAGGATGAAGCAATAGAACAAATCAGACGTATGTGTGATTATCCGATGACGGAAGGATCAAGAATAAGAATCATGCCTGATGTTCATTCCGGTAAAGGCTGCACTATTGGAACCACAATGACAATTACCGATAAGGCTGTTCCAAATGTAGTGGGTGTTGATATCGGATGCGGTATGTATACCGTGAACTTAGGCAGGGTTGATATTGATTTTGTAAAGGTTGATGAGGCTGCACATTTTATTCCATCGGGAATGAACGTGTGGGAAGGTCGTCAGGAGAGATTTGATTTGACAGAACTTGCTTGCTACAGAGAACTGAAGGACACAAAGAGATTAGAGCGTTCACTTGGAACCCTTGGTGGTGGTAACCACTTTATAGAGATAGATGAAGCGGGTGATGGAACCAAATATCTTGTGATTCATTCAGGCTCACGTAATCTGGGTAAGCAGGTTGCAGAGCTTTATCAGAAGCTGGCGATTAACCTAGACAGAGGCTATGGGGACTATCTTGCGAAGCGTGATGAGATTATCAGAACCTATAAGGAGCAGGGACGTAGAAGTGAGATTCAGGATGCGTTAAAACAGCTTCACTGGCAGGTATATGAGTCTGAGACAAGTATGCCTGAAGATCTGTGCTACTTATCAGGAAAATATCTTGAGGACTACCTTCACGATGTTGAAATCTGCCAGGCTTTTGCAAGACGAAGCAGAGAGAAAATGGCTGAGATTATTCTGGAGAGAACCGGGATGGCTGGCAGAGAAGCGTTCCATACAATTCATAATTATATTGATACAGATGAAATGATTTTGAGAAAGGGCGCAATAGCAGCCCATAGTGGAGAGAAAGTGCTGATTCCAATAAATATGAGAGATGGAAGTGTGCTTGCTGTTGGAAAAGGAAATCCGGAGTGGAATTATTCTGCACCTCACGGAGCAGGACGACTTATGTCCAGAACAAAGGCGAAAGCAAATCTTAGCATGGATGAATACAGAGAGACAATGAAGGGTATTTATACCACTTCGATTAATGAAAATACATTGGACGAGGCACCGATGGCATACAAGAGTCTGGAGGACATCATTGATGTGATCCGAGAGTCTGTAGATGTAATCGATGTGATGAAACCTATATACAATTTTAAGGCTTCTGATTAAGGTGGAGGGCATTCTTCCTTCACCTGCAGAAGCAGAAACGGAGGAAGAAATGTTTACTATGCCTACCATCGATATGGTAGCTACCGGAAGGAATATCATGAGACTGAGAGAGGTAGCAGGTCTGACTGTAAGAGACCTGCAGGATATCTTTGGATTTGCGACTCCTCAGGCCATCTACAAGTGGCAGCACGGAACTGCCATGCCTACAATCGATAATCTGGTTGTACTGGCAGCAGTGCTGGATGTTCCGATGGATGAGATTATCGTAATCGATGTAAATAGAACAAAGCAGATTAGCGCATGAAAAGTGAATAAACAGATAGCCCTTTCAAGGCTAAAATGCTCGGTTCATCAGTTCCGAGTGGAAAGGCTTACAACAAAAAAAGGAAAAGCAGAGAATCGGTGTTGAATTCAGAAATGGATTTGATGCCGATTTTTTGCGAAGTTTAGTGTTGTTCATACATTTTAGGATTAACGAAAGGAGCGAATAATCATGAAGAGATATAAGTTTTGAGAGCCAGGGTAGGGGGTATTGTCACTGGTTCAAGCACAATAGTGTAATTTCGAGCAAAAAGCCAAAACAGAATTGATATTTTGCTCGAAATAATGTATACTTTGAGCAGAATAGGAAATTCTAGTTTCAAAGGAGATGTGGGGGTTATGAAATCTAGTGAACAATTTGCAATTGAATGGAATCGTTCAAAACGTGCAATCAATGATTTGTGCAATAAAGGAAAAATCCCAGGTGCTATAAAAGAAGGAAGAAAGTGGCTTATTCCGGATGACGCAGTAAGACCTGTTGATAAGAGAGTTTCTTCAGGGAAGTACGCAAAGAAGAAGGCTGCGAATAATAAGCCATTACCTATTGGTATTTCTGATTATGTCAGAGCACAGGCAGATTATTACTATGTAGATAAGACTTTGCTTATAAAGGAATTCCTTGATCAGAAGCCACTGGTTTCTTTGTTTACAAGGCCGAGACGTTTCGGAAAGACATTGAACATGGATATGCTCAGAGTTTTTTTTGAGATTTCAGAGGAGGATACAAGTAAATATTTCGAGAATAAAGCAATCTGGAGATGCGGTGAAGAATATCGCAGACAGCAGGGACAGTATCCAGTTGTATTCCTTACTTTCAAAGATGTTAAGTTTGATTCCTGGAAAGCAACTCTTGATAAGATTAAAGATCTTTTGCAGGAGGAGTTTGGAAGACATCAGGAGATTGCGGATAGTGATAGACTTGCAGAGTATGAAAAGACCTATTTTGCGAAAATCATAAATGGCGAGGTCTCAGAAGTTGACTTGACTGTATCATTAGCAAAGTTATCTCAGATGCTTACAAAACATTATGGTAAAGCGCCAATCATTATTATTGATGAATATGACACACCGATTCAAGAAGGTTATTCCAAGGATTTTTATGATGAAATAATTGGATTCATGAGAAATTTCTTCTCTGGAGCATTTAAGGATAATAAGAATCTAACTTATGGATTTCTAACTGGTATTCTTCGGATTGCTCATGAGAGCATCTTTAGTGGCCTGAATAATTTAACAGTGAATTCTGTGATGGATGAAAAGTATGATCAGTTCTTTGGATTTACTGCTTCAGAAGTCAGAGATATGCTGGAGTATTATGGTGCCCTGGATAAAGAAGCAGAGCTGAAGGATTGGTATGACGGATATTTATTTGGATCTACAGAGATCTATAATCCGTGGTCAGTAATCAATTATATTTCTAAAGGCTGCATTCCGCAGGCCTATTGGGTAAATACCGGAAAAAATGAAATTCTGGAAGATGTCCTTAAGGTGGCAACGGATGATATTACTGAAAGACTTTATTCTTTGCTACAAGGCGAAAGAGTTATTGCCCAAATTGATCAGAATGTTGTTTATAGATCTCTTTCAGAGGATCCGGCAAATATTTACAGTTTACTGTTAGTAGCTGGCTATTTGAAAATACCAAAGAAAGAATTGCAGGCAGATGGTTCTTATCTGTGCGAGGTATCCATTCCGAACAGAGAGATTGCAGCCGTATATAAGAGTGAAATATTATCGCACCTGTTACAGATTGGAGCTATCACAAGAACGACCGCCAATAAGATTGCAGAAAGTCTTTATGCAAATGATTATAAGAAACTGCAGAAAGCAATTGCTGAATATATGGATAAATCCATCAGCTTCTATGATGCTGGCGCAGAAGGATTTTATCATGGATTAGTTCTTGGTTTGATCGCTTTGATGGATAATCAGTATAAGATTAAGTCAAACAGAGAGTCCGGGGATGGACGATATGATATTAGTCTATTCCCAAGAGAAGGTAGATATCCTGGAATCATTATGGAGCTTAAGTGGAAAAAGGACTTGAGTGCAGATGAGCTTTCAGGGCTTGCAGATGAAGCGTTAATTCAGATTGATGAGAAGAGATATGACGCTGAAATGAAAGAAGATGGCATTCAGGATATTTTGAAATTTGGAATTGCATTTTCTGGAAAGAAGGTAAGTGTCAAAACAAAATAAGATTAAGCATCGTTTTGGAGACGAAAAAGGTGCGATGCACAGTATAAAAGAAGGGAAAATAACGGTATGGGAATGACTTTATCTATGGAGGAAAAGGTGCAGACAGCAGCTGAGACGGTGATCCATGCACCGGTAGCTGACGAAACGGTAACGGGCAGGATAGTGCATGCAGAGGATTTTGATCCGCTGTTTGCCATGTCCGAGGAGGATTGTGTCGA
>OODU01001535.1_pt1 | contig 22381 bp, 10 predicted proteins | sample 1671171 | NCBI WGS metagenome assembly OODU01 (sample SAMN06348129, study PRJEB24527) | human gut metagenome | biome: human gut; feature: ankylosing spondylitis patient; material: feces | host: Homo sapiens | place: China | collected 2015-10
GAGAAATTACTTGAGCTGTACGCGCTCACGAATCGAATCGGTTACGGAAAGCTGTACGCTCTGTGCGGAGTAGCCGGTGCACGCCACCTGTGCCACATAGCTGCCGCGCTTGAGGCTGAACGACGCCGTGCCGTCCGTGCCGGTGGTGATGCTCTTGCCGCCGACCGTGACAACCGCACCGGACAGCGGTGCGCCGTACGCGTTGGTGACAACCAGCTGTACATTCTCGAGAATCTCGCCGGTCAGCTTGACCGTGCGGCCTGCAGAGATTTTGACCGTCTGTGTAACCGCCGCGGTAAAGCGCGAATGCGTTGCCGTTACAACGTACGAGCCGCGCTTGACATAAACGGTTGCCGTGCCGTCCGAGCCGGTGGTCAGCGTCTGCGCTGCCGTGCCGCTCTCCGCGTCCGAAGGCGTGAAGGTGACGGACGCGCCCGAAATCGGCAGACCGAGATCATCAACCACGGAAGCCGTCAGCGCGTAAGTGGTAACGTAGTTGACACGCAGCGTCGGGCTTTGACCCTTGCTCATCACAAAAACGAAATCCGCGTAGGATGCGCCGTTCTTGCCAAATTCCGCAACCGCAGACTTGTTGATCGTAACCTTGCTGCCCTCGATCTTGTACTGCCAGTTCTCCTCGAGCGTCTTGCCGTTCGAGCGGATATTCTTGAGCTTTGCACCGTCTACCATGTTCAGCGTTACCACCAGATCGGCGTAGCCGCCGGACGAGGTGTTCGCGTCAAAATCAACCGTGCCCGGAACCACTTCGTTCACCGGCGCGGTATCTACCACGCTCAGCGAGCAGGTAAAGGACGAACCCTGATTGGGTACGAATGTAACCGTATAAGTGCCCTTGCTCTTCTTGGCAAGCGTCTCCTTGAGCAGACGGATCGTGCCGTTGGTTGCATTATAGGTGTAATCCGTGCCGCGCTCGAGCACCGTACTGCCGATTTTGATGGAATCCAGACGTGTGCCCGCTGGAAGAACGACGTTTACTGTCTGATCGGCATAGTTTGCGGACTGCTCGTACTTATCAAAGGTAATCTGGCTCGGGCTGACTGCGCTCTGCGCCGAGTTGCTGACCGCCAGACCGATGGCTGCCTTGGAGCCGTCCTCAAAGGTCAGTTCTGCGGTGTAGGTGCCCGCCTTGAGCGTGGACAGATAGGTTTTGTACACGCGAATGCCGTTCTTGTCGCTCAGCAGGTTATAATCCGTGCCCTGCTTGAGATTGGTGCCGTTGACCGAAACACGGGTCAGATCGTTCTTGTCCGCGTTGAAGGTGAATTCGTAGGAGAACGCGATCGCGTCCTTGTTGTTTACGTCGATAGACAGCGTGGACGGAGAAACCGAAACGCTGGTGGACGCCGCAACGTCCTTGCCGGCAATCTTCGCGGTGACGCCGCTCGCCAGCTCAACGCTGGTCGGCTGCATGGTCAGCTCACAGCCGTTGGTGTTGAGCACCGCCTTCTGGACCGAGCCGCCGCCGGTGACAGTGGTTCTTCCGTTCGCGGTAAGCGTGCTGATGGAGGTGCTGCCGGTCGTCAGGATGGTGCCGGTCTGCTCATTGGCAACGTCCCAGACAGCTGCATCCAGCGTCAGGCTGACGCTGCTGCCGTTCATTTTAAGATCGGAGAAGCCGCCTGCAGTCGCTGCCAGATTGCTCTCGGTCAGCGTTGCAGAGGTTTTCACCTCGGTGGTGCCGATGTTGGTATTGCCGGTCGCAATAACCTGCGGGGTCAGTCCGGTCGGGTTGGAGACGACCATCTCGAGTGCGGAAACACCGTCCAGCGTTACATTGCCGCCGCTGACGATGATATCGCCCGCAACGGTGACATCCTCAAGCGTTACATTGCCCGCCAGAACGCCCTCGGTGATGTACAGATTGCCCTTGATATCCGCATCGGCCAGCGTGCACGGTACGGAAATCGTAACGTTTTTGGTATCGCTCTTGAGCGTAGCCTGCGAATACACGTTGCCGTTCTTATTCAGCGAGGTGCCCATATAGCCGTACAGCATTTTGGCGATTTCGCCTCGGCTGAGCGTGCCCTGTGGCTTAAAGGTACCGTTCGTGTAGCCGTTGATATAACCCTGCTTGACCGCTTCCGCAACGTAGGATTTGCTGTAATCGCTCAGCTTGGCCCGATCAGAGAACATATCCAGCGCAGACAGGTTAGCCGTCGGCGTGTACTTGTGCAGTCGGCCGAGGATGGTTGCCGCCTGCTCACGGGTCAGCGTGCCCTCCGGTGCCATACGGTTGTTGCCGACACCGTTAATATAGCCCTGCTTGACCGCAATCTGCACGGTTTCGTAGAAAATATCGCTCGAATTGACATCCGAGAAGCTGATATCCGCCTTTTCGGTAAAGCCGAACGCGCGGTTGATATAGCGCATGAACTCCCAGCGCGTTACCTTGTCATCCGGGCCGTAGTTGCCCGTGCTGGCAGACGGATTGATAATGCCGTTTTCATGCAGCTCGGTAATGTAGGACTTTGCCCAGTGGCCATCAATATCCGAAGCCGCAAAGGCAGCCGGCACGGTACTGACCAGCAGCGCCGCTGTCAGTACGGCGGAAAGGACTTTTTTCAAAGCTATCACCTCTTATTATAATTTACCTTTATTCTACCATTCTTTTGTTTATTTGTGTACTGTTATTTTTATCTCGAGACAGGGCTTTTGACTAAATAGACGGCCTGCTGCCGGTTTTGGTTCCGCATTTTCGCAGAATTTTCCGGTATCCTCACAGAACGTACAATTTCTGCTCTGCCGTTTTGTATATCATTACTCCGCTTCATGGAATCTTTTCACAAATTCGCGCAAAACCCCTTGCATTGACAGCCGGATATTGTATAATTTAGATAGTGGCAATCCGTCGGTTGAAAGCGGCGATGCGCCAACTAACACGATGAGGTGATACCAATGGATTATATGTCGGAATACAAGCGTTGGCTGGACTGCTCTGCCCTCTCTGCGGACGAGCATGCCGAGCTGGCTGCTGTTGCAGATAATCAGGAAGAGATCGAAAGCCGTTTCTTTGCGCCGCTGTCGTTCGGCACGGCCGGTCTGCGCGGTGTACTGGGCGTCGGCCTCAACCGCATGAACCGCTTTACCGTCGGTCAGGCTGCACAGGGTCTGGCAAACCTGATCGTATCGAACGGTCAGGCCGCAATGGACCGCGGCGTTGCCATCGCATACGACTCCCGCCATTTCTCGGCCGAGTTCGCCAAGCAGTCTGCGTGCATCATGGCCGCAAACGGCATCCAGTCGCTGCTGTTCGATGAGCTGCGTCCGACCCCGGAGCTGTCCTTCGCTGTCCGTCACTACGGCTGCATCGCAGGCATCAACATCACGGCTTCCCACAACCCGAAGGAATACAACGGCTACAAGGTTTACTGGGAGGACGGCGCACAGCTTCCTCCGGCCGAGGCAGACGTGGTTGCCAGTGAAATGGCAAAGACCGATATCTTCACCGGTGTAAAAACTGCAGACTACGATGAGTCCGTCAAAAACGGTCTGATCCGTATTCTGTCTAAGGAGACCGACGAGGCTTACCTCGGCGAAGTCATTAAGGTTGCGGTAAATCCGGACTGCGTAAAGCAGGTTGCCGATGAGTTCAAGCTAGTGTACACGCCGTTCCACGGTGCCGGCTACCGTCTGGTGCCCGAGATCCTGCGCCGTCTGGGCTACAAGCACATTATCTGTGAGCCGGAGCAGATGAAGATCGACGGCGACTTCCCGACCGTTAAAAACCCGAATCCGGAGTACAAGGAAGGCTTTACGCTCGCCATCGAGCTGGCAAAGCAGAACGATGTTGATCTGATCATCGGCACCGACCCGGACTCCGACCGTACCGGCATCGTCCTCAAGGACAAGTCCGGCGAGTATGTCACCCTGTCCGGCAATCAGGTCGGCGTGCTGCTCACCGATTACATCATCACCGCAAAGAAGCTGACGAACACCATGCCTGCACATCCGGCGGTGCTCAAATCCATCGTTACCACTGAAATGGCACGCGCGGCGGCTGAAAAGAACGGCGTTGAGTGCTTCGACACCTTCACCGGCTTCAAGTTCCTTGCCGAGAAGATCAAGCAGTTCGAGCAGGACGGCTCGCACGAGTACATTTTCGCATTCGAGGAGTCCTACGGCTACCTGTGCGGCGATTATGCCCGCGACAAGGATGCCGTTACCGCTTCCATGCTGATCGCCGAGATGGCGGCTTACTACCGCACCCAGGGCAAGACCCTGTACGACGCAATGGAAGAGATGTACGAAAAGTACGGCTGCTACTGCGAGCAGACCATTTCGATCGTTATGCCGGGCGTTTCCGGCCTGCAGCGCATGAAGGAGCTCATGCAGGAGCTGCGCGACAAGCCGCTGACCCAGATCGGCACCCACAAGGTCGATTACACCCGCGACTACATGCCGGGCACCCGTACCTGCATGGCAGACGGCAAGTCCGAGCCGATGGAGCTTAAGGGTCAGAACGTGATGTACTACGAGCTCGAGGGCGGCACAACCTTTATCATCCGTCCGTCCGGCACCGAGCCGAAGGTCAAGGTTTACATCATGGCCAAGGGCGAGAACAAGGCCGAGGCCGCAGAAAAGGTCGAGGCTTTGACCGCTGCAGCGAAGGAAATCGTAAAGTAACTGAGGCAACACCGCAGTAAAAATCCAGCAACGCTGAATGCAGCCGAATTCCGGTTCGGCTGCATTTTTCCGGAATCATCTTGATTACCGAAATTATTATACCTTAAGGCAACACCGCACAATTAAAGCGGCGGCTCCTTGTGCAGGCTCCGATCGCACTGCCGCGGTGCTTTGCGGAAATTTTGTGTCCTGACTTTGGCTTCGGTTCCTTGCGCGAGTTCCGTCCGCGCTGCCGAAGTTTCACGGTAATACATCAAGTATTACCGCAAAACTGTGCCTCGTCAGTACGCAAAATTTACTCGCAAATCACTCTTGTTCAATTATGCGGTATTGCCTTAATTATTTTAGGGGAACAAAAATATGATCAAACGCATTATTTCCTGTATTGTAAGCACGGTCATCGTGCTCGGTGCCACCATCGCGTATGACCGCACGCCTGCATGCCGCATTGCCGTGATGGAGCAGGTGCCGACACAGCTGGCTTCCGTTCTGCCGCGTGCTGCCTCCTACGAACTGGAGCTGCGCACGGAGGAAGGCAACCGCAGCTACACGGTCAACTGCCATGACAAGGACGGCAGCACCTTCCGCTCCTACACCATGCAGACCGTGGAAGGCGAGGAAGAACCGCTTAATTTCACCTACACGGACTACACCTACGACGAAAACGGCAACTGTACGGATGCTGTCACCACCGACAAGACCAACAACTCCACCTCGGAGTATCGCCGCAGCTATGACGACAAAAACCGCGTTCTGCGCACGGAAAACTACGAGGACGGCGAACTTTCGGTCTCCTCCGAGACGGTTTACACCGAGGTTGACAACGGTCAGTCCTCTGCAGTCAACACGGTTTACGACGCAGACGGCAACGAGCTGATGGTCGTCCGCATGGGAATGAACACCAACGGCGACGTGCTGTCCTCCCGCACCTACGAGGGCGAGGACAATATCACCTCCTCCACCGACAACCGTTATGACAGTCAGGGACGGCTCATCCAGTCAGTCACCGTAGACGAGAGCGGCATCGTGTTAGAAGTGCTCACCGTGTACTCGATGGACGGCAAAACGCAGACCACCCGCTCGACCATTGAAGGCGGCACACTCTCGACCGATACCCGTACCTTTGATGATAACGGCAATCTGGTCTCCATGCACCAGACCGACAGCGACGGCTACGCAAGCGATACCACTTATACACAGTTTAAGTGACCTGTCGCGGAACTTTAATCCGCAGTGAAAACCACCCGTTCGGGTGGTTTTTCCTTTTTTTCGGGCATACTATTATCAGCTATACACCGACCATTTCTCCCTATTTGTCGGTTTTCCGCTAAACTCCTGCAAAATTCCTGTCTGGATATTGCTTTTTCTCGGTCAAACCGCTATAATCGCTATATGCGTATCAAGACTGTGTCAACAGAGCACAGCTATAGAGAAATAGATCGGAGGTGCGCTATGCGCATCATTATTGTAGGCTGCGGCAAAGTCGGCTCGGAGCTGGCAGGACAGCTCAGCGCGGCCGGACACGACCTGACACTGGTTGACCTATCCGAACGCCGTCTGGAGGAACTGTCCAACACACACGACCTTGCTACAGTAAAGGGCAGCGGCACCAGCTATCACGTTCTGCGTGAAGCCGGCGTGCAGGATACCGACCTGCTCATCGCCGTTACCACCCATGACGAAATCAATCTGCTTTCCTGTCTGATCGCCCGCAAGGCATCCGGCTGCCACGCCATTGCGCGTGTGCGCGATCCGGAATATGTATCCGACCTCGGCTTTATCCGCGATGAACTGGGTATTTCGATGGTCATCAACCCCGAGCTGTCCACCGCGCGTGTTGTTTCGCGTCTGATCCGCTTCCCGTCGGCCATCCGCGTCAGCACGTTTGCCCGCGGACGCATCGAGCTGCTCGACCTCAAAATCCCGCACGAGTCCCGCCTGGACGGTATGGCGGTCTGCGAGGTCAATCCGCTGCTCCGCACGGACGTGCTGCTGTGTATGGTCCGCCGCGACGGTCAGACCTATATTCCCAAGGGTGACTTCATCCTGCGCGAAAACGACAACATCACGGTTATCATTCCGCCGCACGAGCAGAGCGAATTTTTCGAGAAGGTCGGTTTGCCGGTCAAGCGCATTTCCTCTGCGATGCTGGTCGGCGGCGGCAAAATCTCGTACTTTCTTGCGAAAATCCTGCTGGATTCCGGCATTTCAGTCAAGATTATCGAAAACAAACTCGAGCGCTGCGAGGCACTGTCCGAAATGCTCCCGCACGCGACCATCATCTACGGCGACGGCACCGACCGCAACCTGCTCGATGAGGAGGGTCTGGCAACCTGTGAGGCCTTCGCGGCTCTCACCGGTATGGACGAGGAGAACATCCTGCTTGCGCTGCACGCCGGCCGTCATTCCCGTGCGAAGCTGTTCACCAAGGTCAACCGTGTGAACTTTGAGGAAGTCATTGCCAGCATGCCGATCGGCAAGGTGATTCGCCCCAAGCAGACCACCGCCGAGCTGATCAGCCAGTACACCCGCGCGATGCAGAACTCGATGGGCTCCAACGTGGAGACCCTGCATCAGCTGGACGGCGCAGAAGCGCTTGAGTTCCGTGTTGCGGCGCACCACCTCACCGGTGTTCCCCTGCAGGATATGCCGATTCGTCCGGATGTTCTGCTGTGCTGCATCAACCGCAGAGGCAAGCGTATCATTCCGCGCGGCCACGATGTACTGCATGAAGGCGATACGGTTATCGTCGTTTCCACCTTTGAGGGCATGAACGACCTTCAGGATATCTTCCTGCCGACAGCCGGAGGGCGCGAAAAATGAATTTCGCAATCGTCCGCTATCTGATCGGCTGGCTGATGGGCATTGAGTCCCTGTTCCTGCTGCTGCCCGCGTTTACCGCGGTCATTTACCGTGAACCCGAGCTGCCTGCCTATATCGCCACGGCACTGATTTGTATGGTCGGCGCAGGCATTCTGTGTGAATACAAGCCGAAAAACACCAAGTTCTACGCACGCGAAGGCTTTGTGGCAGTCGCGCTGTGCTGGCTGGTGCTGGCCGTGACCGGCGCCCTGCCGTTCGTGCTCAGCCGCGAGATTCCGTTCGCGGTAGATGCGATTTTCGAGGCCGCATCCGGCTTCACCACCACCGGCGCTACCATTCTCGGCGATGTGGAGGCGCTTTCGCATGCCTCTATGCTATGGCGCTGCCTGATGCACTGGGTCGGCGGCATGGGCATTCTGGTGTTCATGCTGATCGTCCTGCCGCTGGCAGGCGGTCAGACCATTTATCTGATGCGCGCGGAAAGCCCGGGACCCTCGGTCTCCAAAATATCGCCGCATATGCGCGATACCGCGCTTATCCTGTACGCGATTTACTTTGGACTGACCGTTCTGCAGATTATTCTACTGCTGTTCGGCGGCATGCCGATGTTCGACGCCATCTGCGTTTCGCTCGGCACGGCAGGCACCGGCGGCTTCGGCAACTGGAATAATTCCATCGCGCACTACAACAGCGCCTATCTGCAGAATGTCATCTCGGTCTTTATGATCCTTTTCGGCATCAATTTCAACGCGTATTTTCTGCTTTTGACCCGTAAATTCAAGCAATTGTTCAAAATCGAGGAGATTCGCGTGTACCTCGGCGTGATTGCCGTATTTACCACGCTGATCGCCTTCAACGTGCGCGGCTGCTTCGGTTCGCTGCGCGAGAGCTTCCACCATTCCCTGTTTCAGGTTGCGTCTATCATCACGACCACCGGTTTTTCAACCGTGGACTTTAACCAGTGGCCTGCATTCAGCAAGCTGCTGCTTGTGCTGCTGATGTTCATCGGCGCGTGTGCCGGTTCGACCGGCGGCGGCATGAAATGCTCGCGCATCCTGCTGCTGTTCAAGGGCGTAAAGAAGGAAATGATGTCGCTGATTCATCCGCGTCTGGTGCGCGTGCATAAAATGGACGGACAGCGCGTCCAGCATGAGGTCATGCGCTCGGTCAACGCCTTTCTTGTGGCATATCTGATCGTCATTGCCACTTCCATCCTCATTGTCAGTCTGCACTGTGAGGATATGGTAACCAGCTTCACCTCGGTCGTTACCTGCATCAATAACGTCGGTCCGGGACTCAATCAGGTCGGTCCTGCAGCCAACTTCGGTGCACTGCACCCGCTGAGTAAAATCGTGCTGACTTTCGATATGCTCGCCGGTCGTCTGGAGCTGTTCCCCATGCTTCTGCTGTTTGCGCCGGAAACGTGGCGAAGAAACCGATAAAAAAACTGCCGCTAAACGTATACCGTTTAGCGGCTTTTGCGTGCATATCGAACGACCACGAATCATTCCGGTGCTCCACCGACACACCCGAATCGCGGTGTTGCCTTAATCTATCGACAGATGCTTTTTCAGTGCCTTCACATAGGAGTCCGCATAGCGGCTGAATACTACGTTTTTCTTGCGGATGAGACCGATGCGCATGCTGCCTTCCATCTCGAGCGGCCGCGCGATAATGCTCGGACTGTTCAGCTTGCGGTCGATAATGCCCGAGCTGACCGTAAAGCCGTTCAGTCCGATCACCAGACTGAACAGTGTTGCGCGGTCGCGGACCTGAATGGTTTTCGGCATGTCGAGCATGCTGAGCAGTTCCTCGGAAAAATAAAAGGAATTGCGGTCTCCCTGCTCAAAAATCAGATACGGATAGGGCTTCAGTTCATCGAGCGTGATGCACTTCCGGTCTGCGAGCGGATGGTCCTTATTGATGAACACATGCGGTGCGGCAGTGAACAGTTCCTCGAACACGAGCTCACTTTTGCGCAGCAGCTTGGAGAGCACGGTTTCGTTGCTCTCGGACAAATACAGCAGACCCAGCTCGCTTTTGCCCGACGCCACATCATCAATGATCTCACCGGTCTGTGTTTCCCGCAGGATAAAACCGTACTGGTCCGCGTCGTACTCCTTGACAACCTCGACGAATGCGTTCACCGCGAACGAATAGTGCTGACATGACACGCAGAACTTGGGCACACGCTTTTTGCCCACGCCGAAGTGCTCCTGCATGATGTCTGCCTGCTCGAGCAGCATGCGCGCAAACGAAAGCAGCTCCTCGCCCTCCTGCGTAACGGTTACGCCCTTGTTTGAGCGCACAAAGGCGGTAACGCCCATCTCCTTCTCTAAATTGTGAATCGCGGCGCTCAAACTCGGCTGCGAGAGAAACAGCCGCTCGGCGGCGTCCGTGATGTTGCCGCATTCGGCCACAGTGACAAGATAGGTCAGCTGCTGCAGGGTCATAGGAAAAACCTCCGGGAAATAATCTGTATCTATTGTAGCATGTCTGTGCGGAAATACAATGCGGTTTCCCTATCTATTCCCGCAATTTCATGCTATGATAGAGACAAAGGAGAGCATAAAAATGAAAAATGTACTGTTTTACGGCGATTCCAACACCTGGGGTTATCAGGGCGACGATCCCATGCACCGCCTGGACGCGGACAAGCGTTACACCGGTGTGGTTGCGGCTCAGTTCCCGGACGTGCACTTTATCGAGGAAGGTCTGTGCGGACGCACCATCTGCAGCACCGACCCGATTGATTACGGCCGAAACGGCATGGCAATGCTGCCTGCCCTGCTGGCAACGCACGATCCGCTCGACGTAATCGTTATTATGCTCGGCACAAACGACAGCAAGGCAATGTACGGCCACTCGCCGTTCACCATCAGCGATGCCATGGACCGCACGATCAAGCTGATGCAAAGTCCGCTTTTATGGTCAAATACCATGCAGAAACCGCAGATCCTTCTGGTTGCACCGCCGAAAATGGGCGAAAACCTTGCAGACAGCGTCTACTACGGCATGTTTGACGAAAGCAGTGCCGCACTCATCCGTGCTCTGCCCGCACGGTTCCGCACGCTGGCAGAAAAGTACGGCTGCGCCTTCGTGGACGGCTCGGCTGTCACGGCGGCAAAGTGCTCGGACCAGATTCATCTGACCGCAGAGGAGCACGCCGTGCTCGGCAGGCTCATTGCGGACAAGCTGCGCGAGCTGCTTTAACCCCCTGCCCGAAAGCATTCGTCATCTTTTCCCCCGGTTTTGTCACCTGACAAAACCGGGGTGTTTTTTTTGCCGCATTTTATCCACAGCCTGTTGATAATTTCTGTGGATTGTGTGTCATTTTTTGCAGAATTTACGCGTAGTTCACTCTGTTTTTCCTATCGGTGTATTTCGTGTCGAAAATCGGACATTTCGTGTGCCCGACCGCACAGCAGGCTGCAAAGCTGCTATGATAAGCGCAGGCAATTTTCAGTCTCTTTTCTGCAGGCGCGGCTCGTTCCACCGCACCGCAGAATAGGAAAAGGAGGAATATACCATGAAATTCAAACGCGGCATAAGCCTTGCTCTGGCACTGGCTCTTATCGCCGGCATAGGCGGCCCGCTTGATATCCGCGCAGCGGCGGCGGATACCGGCAGTTCGGACGCGCTTGCGGCGCTCGGTATTGATTCGAGCAAAGCGCCCGACGGCTTTAATGCCAACGACCCCAGCAACCCATACGGGCGCAATACCATCAAGGTTACGCCGGTGTACGAGCTGTATACCGTTGGTCTGACAAGTGATGTTCTGCCGTCGGATAAAATCAATCTGGACAAGCGTGAAAGCGCAGAGAAATGCGATACAAGCGTTTCCCAGTCCAACCAGAAGGACAATACCCTTCAAAGCACGCTGTACGGCAATGATGATAACACATCTACCAAGGCTCAGCAGTTTTTGACGGCTAAAACCAATTCCAAGGAAATCTCCAAGGGTACTACCACCTCTACCGGCACATACGCACAGTTCCCGGTGGGCAGCAAGGGCAATGACGGCTATGCCACCAAGGGCTATCTGACCGGCATGACCAATGCGTCTACCAAGCTGAAAGATGGCACGGATTACGCCATGGCAGACGTAGCCGCAGGCCATTTCACCTCGAGCAGTGACGCCAAGTCCTCGCAGACGGTCATGGTTTACGCCGGTGACCTGAGCGCGAAAGGCGGTCTGTACCTGCGATTCGGCGATGCTGAATCCGGCAAGTACGGCAAGCCGATCACGCTGCTGGACACCAGCAAGGAAATCGGCAACCCGAATCTGACCGACACCAGCGACGAAGGCAGCACGACCGCCAAAAAGGTCGAAAACTTCGCAGAAAACCCGTATCAGCTGAAAAACTACCTGCAGGTAGCTACCGGCGACTGGGACAACGACGGTAAGGACGAGGTTGCGGTCTATGTGCCGGAGGTCGGCAATTCCCGCATTGAGATTTACGACCTGCAGACTGCAGATTACTCCAATCCCTCTAACTGGAGACAGGCGTGGACGTACTTCTTCCGTGAGGGCAGTGTCGTTTCCAACATGATCTCTCTCGTCAGCGGTGACGTCAACCAGGACGGCGTAGACGATCTCGCCTGCACCTGGGGTTATTACTACGGTCCGCAGCAGAACGCAGGCTCGCGTGCCGTTGTAATGTTCGGCTCCACGAGCGCGCACATGCTGCAGAGCTCGCAGGAATTCCCGCTGACCTACGAGGGCAGCAATCTGGTCCGCGCATCCTTCGCCTTCGGCGATATGACCGGCGGCGGCAAAACGCTGATTCTGGCGGCTCAGTCGGATGCTGACCTCAAGGCAAATAAGCAGAACACGCGCTATGTAGGCTTGTACGCATGGAACGGCGTCACCTTCAAGCCGTCTGTTTCGCAGAATTTCGATCTGTTCTCCAAGGATAAGGACAAAAACTATATTTACAGCGCAATGCAGAATCACACCGAAAACGGCACCGACGTTTTCCATTCTCTGCCGCTGTGCCCAGCCAATACGGCGATCATCTCCCGTCCGACCGCAGGCGAAACAAACGATGGCGGCAAAACCAGCGATCTGCTGTACTTTGACAGCCTTGTTATCTCCTGCGATGAGAATGGTCTGAATATCAAGCAGGCGCTTGACAACACGGCCGCTATGCCGGACGAGGACTACGTTGAGTACGATGCATCCGCAGGCTCTGTGACCACCGCGGTGGATAAAGACAACAACACCGCAGGTTCGGGTACGCTGTTCACACTGACGCAGACCATGTCCAAGGATGAGGACAAGCAGTCTGAATCCTACAACGTCACCGGTAAAGTTCCCCAGTACGCAACCCGTTATTATTACAAGAGCTGGTGGCATAAACTGTTCCGCAAAAGATCTTCCTATCAGGCTTTTGTCGGCTATGTAGATGCTACTACATCGCAAACAACACCTTACACCACCCGCACGCCGGGTACAACCAGACTTTCGACCGTCAACCTGTTTGACGGCTCTCAGCCGGTAAAAACCGATGTCAACAGCTCGTACACGCTCTGTCTCGCCAACACGGACGACGATACCAGCTACATGACCTACACCGGCAAGCACTATTACACCTACTCCGATCCGCAGGTTCTGGCGGTACTGGCTTCGCCTCCGTACTTCTCCGATCTGCTCGACCGCGATGACCTGTCCGGCAACTATGCCGAGTCCTCCACCACCTACTCGAGCATGAAGGGCACCGAGAACGGCACCAGCTCCTCCTCTACTATCTCGGTCGGCGCGTATGTCTCCTTTGAGCAGGAATTCTCGGTATTCGGCGTTAAGATCGGCAGCGTTGAGGCGGAAGCCGCCTTTACCTCCGGTTTCACCTACGAGACCGAGCACACCTCCTCGCTCGAGCAGTCCATCACCTACGAGACAACCTCCGGCGAGGACAGAGTGGCGTTCTATTCCATCCCGATGGAGATTTACGAGTATACCTCCTACATCCCGGATGGCAAGGGCAGCTACACTAAAGTAACCTCCACCGTTTCCATCCCGCACGAAGCCTCGATTGGTCTGATCGACCTGTCCGACTACGAAAACATTGCCGAGGATTACAGCGTTCTGCCATCCATTTCGGGCAGCGTGCTGACGCATACGATCGGTGATCCGTCGAGCTATCCGACCAAGGAATATGCAGGTTCCAAGGCTTATGAAGGCAAGCCGGCTAAGGTTGACTTCACCGCGGCAGGCGGCGGCTCCGGCATCACGCAGGAGATCAGCTTCTCCACCTCGGACAGCAAAAACTACACCAACACCACCTCTATCGAAACGAAAGCCGGTGCAGGCGCAGGCGGCGTAACCGCAGGCGTTGTGGCAGGTTCGGAAAGCTCTGCCGGCAAGGTATCGGTCAACACCGCAGGCGGCTCGTTCTCCGGTTCGCTGCAGAACATGCCGATTGAAGCCAAACCGTACGGCTACGGCATGAACTGGCGTATTTTCTGCTACAACTACCGCAGCGGCAATCAGGCGTTCCCGGTTGTTACCTATGCAGTAACCGAGCCGCAGGCTCCGTCTCCGCTGCCGGAGGATTTTGAGCAGGATGTTGCGAAAACCACCGATGATTCCGTTACCCTGACGTGGACCTACGACAAGATCGTTTCCGGTTTCCAGCTGTACCGCTACTACAACTTCCCGGACGGCTCCGGACGCAAGGAACTCGCATTTGTGCCGTTCACCGATGGTGAGCGTCACGATGACGGCACCTACACCTTCAGCTACACGGATAAGAACCTGTCTCCCTATACCGAGTATGAGTATCAGATTCAGACCCGCAACAACAACAAGGCTGAGCAGCAGCGCAACAGCATTTACAGCGAACCGCTGACCTGCCGCACCAAGACCACAGCAGGCTATCCCGATATTTCGGTAACGATTGACGGCAAGGAGAATCAGACGGTTCTGCCGATCTATCCGGATTCTCTGGCAACCGCAACGGTTAAGTATAACGGAGACAATAAAAATCCGGACGGCGGCAAGTACAACAGCGCAAGCTATCAGTGGCAGAAGCTGAACAATGGTTCCTGGACCGAGATTGCCGGCAGCGTTTCCGATACGCTGAGCATCAGCAACGCCGGTTCTGCCGACAAGGGCACTTACCGCTGCCGACTGAATGTGCTCTACTTCGACAACACCGCCCAGAAGGAGTTCAGCATTTCCGCTTACTCGCCCGAAATCAACACGGTTTACAGCAAACGCACGCCTAAGTGTGAGCTGACGGTTACGGCGGAGAATGTACAAAAAGACAACACTGCTCAGTTTGACCGCACGCTGCACATCAGCGCTAAAATGAGTTCCGCGTCTGCTACCTCCACCATCCCGACCGGCACACTCAGCTTCCTGATTCGCGGCACGGACTTCTCTACCACGGTTGCGGCTAAGATTGACAATACCGGCAACGTTACAAAGGATGTTATCGTGCCCGCAGACGGCGCCTACACGGTTACCCCGTATTATCCGGGCAGCTATGTATTCAAGGATATGAGCAATGCGGAAGGCCAGATGGTTCTCGTTGGTGAGAACGCGACCGGCTATCAGCTGACGCTCACCAACGGCAAGAATAACAACAGCGTCACCCGCTTCACCTACGGCGATACGGTAACGCCGTCGCTCTCCCGCATGAGCAAGGATACACAGGGTCTGCAGAAGGTCACTAACGCGACCTTCAAGTACGCGGTTTCCGGTTCCAAGGATTTGCAGCCACTGACAGAGAACAATAAGCTGAATGTCGGCACTTACACGCTGTATGCTTATGTAAACGGCGAAACCAATCCGGTTGCGGAAACCGAGTTTACCGTTGTTCAGCGTGCCGTTACGCTGCGCGTTGTCACCCCGAAGGACGGTGTTGCACAGGATAAGGTCAACCCGAAAGACAAGAATCAGCTTTCTCTCACGGCAGACACGAAAAACATGACTGCTGATGAGATTGCTGCTCTGCACCTTGACTATGCCGCAGTCAACACCGCAGGCAACGAGGTAACGCTCGCGCCGAACATTGCACCCAGCAACTACACGGTTTCTCCGTGCAAGACCGATGAGACCAACGAAACGCTGTACAACAACTATGAATTCACCTTTATCCCCGGCGTTTACACGGTAAACGGCCTGACTTACATCCTGACCCTCAAGGCTGAGGACTTCGGCGAAGGCACAAACAAGCACTCTGTCGGTTCTGCGTCGATCATTACCGCAGGTCTGAATGCTGGCAAGGCGGATGACGGCAGTGCAATCTCCAGCTTTACCGCAAACACCGATGTTACCCTGACGGCTGTGCCGGATGCAGGTTATGCAGTCGATTACTGGACCTATGACGGCAAGGAAATCGAGGACAGCAAGGAGAAGAACTCGGTTACCATCAAGACCCTTCCAAAACCGGCATCTGTTTGGGTTTACTTCAAGACCACCAATACCAAACTGAATGCTTCCGTTCAGAATAAGCAGGGCGGTACACTCAAATGCACGGATGAAAATGGCTCCGAAAGCCTCAAGAATTTCCCGGCTTACATTGCCAGCGGTGCAAAGTTCAACTTCACCGCAACGCCGGATACCGGTTGGCACTTCAAGCAGTGGATTCTCACGAAACGCGGTGCAAACAGTTATCCGTCCGGCACCCCGCACGATAACGGCTCCAACACGCTCTCTGTTGAGGTTGGCGTGCAGGATATTGATCTGGCTGCCGTATTCGAGCGCGACAGCTACACGCTGACGCTGGAAGGTGAACTGACCGCAAGCTATCAGACGGTTGATCCGGACGATACCTCCCAGACGCTTACCAAGACGCTCAAGAGCGGCGACAGCGTCACCGGCGATACCCGGATTACGGTAGCGCCCAAGGCAGGCTATGCTGCCGCCACGGGCGAGACCTATCAGGTGAACGGCAAGGCTGTTGAAGCAGGAAAGCTCAACGCTGACGGCAGCTATACCTTCCCCATCACTGAGAATACCAAGGTTTCGCTCAAGACCGACCGTGCCGCATTTGCGATTACAACACCGGAAATGGAGCATGGCACGATCATTGCAACCGTAGACGGCGAAGCTGTGGACAATCTGTCCAAGATTCCCGGCGGCAGCAAGGTTGAGCTGCAGGCACGCGCAGAACGCGGCTATCACTTCGATCACTGGATTGTAAACGGCACCGTACAGAAGGAAACCAACGGCATTTACACCATCAGCGAACTGGCCGACAATCTGTCCATCAGCGCTGCATTTGCCGAGAGCGATTCCTACACTGCCAAGGCTACCGCTGCGGCCGGCAACGGCACGGTAGCGTATACGCTGTATGATATCTACGGCGTGGAAGTCGAGACAAAGGCTATGCCTGCAGAAGGCGTAACCATTTATAAGGATGAGGAAATCACCTTCCATGCAGCGCCGAAGACTGGCTATCAGGTTGAACAGTGGGAAGTAAACGGCAAAAAAACTGCCGGAAACTCCAAAACCAATCCGGAAGGCAAAATCCGTGCGGACAAGAATATTACTGCAACCGTATACTTTAAGGTTACGGCAAGCTATCAGCTTACTTTCGGCACCGTTGGTGAGAACGGCCATCTGACCGCCAAGATTGACGACACCGCGATTAACTCTCAGACCAAGCAGCCGAACAGCAGTGAAATCACCTTCACTGCAGCACCAAACACCCAAAAGATGGTCGAAAAGTGGACGGTTACCCAGGGTGACATTACCGCAGCAGAAAACGATGCTGCTGTACAGGTTGATGGTGTAAATCTTGTCGATCCAATTTATATTCACACACTCGATGCCAACCAGACCATCCGCGTTCACTTCACCGACCTTGAGCAGTACAACGCAGCAATCACCGGCACGAACGGCACCGGCAAGTTCACCTACACCACGCCGATTCAGCCGAACGACACCGGTGCAGTCAACAGCGCATCCGCTCAGGTTCGCAAGAACGGCACGGTCAAGCTGACGCTCGCACCGAGCGCAAACTGTGTCGGCACCGCCGAGGAAATCAAGTCCGAACTCCAGAAGGCGGCTCCGAATGCCGTTGTTTCCGTAACTGAGAAGGACGGCAGCTTTGAAGCCGTTATCCGCAACGTAACGGAAGCTCTGGCGGTCAACACCGACAATCTGTTCCACAAGACCTACGCAATCACGGCCAATAAGGCCGAAAACGGCAGCGTTTCCGCTTCTGCGGCACGCGCCAAGGCCGGCGACACGGTAACGCTCACCGCTGCACCCGCAAGCGGCTATCAGCTGAAAACCCTGACGCTGACACCGGAGACCGCACTCGACAAGACGGTTTCCGCGTCCACCCTGACCTACACCTTCACCATGCCGGCGAATGACGTTGCAGTTACCGCAGCCTTTGCCGTCAAGCCGAGCAGCGGCGGCGGTGGAGCAGGCGGCGGCGCTGTTGCACCGGCTCCGACCGACAGCGGCTCGTCCTCCATTACCGCACCGGACGGCACCAAGGTTCCCGCAACGGTTGAGGTAAAGAACGGCACCGCAGCGGTTTCCGCCGACAGCTCCAAGCTGACTGCGGTTTCCGGCAAGGATTCGCTGACGCTTGACCTGTCCGCAGATTCCACCGTACGCACGGTATCGCTCACCGGCGATGTGGTAGCTGCTCTCGCCGGTGCAAAGAACGGCGCAGCGCTTACCCTGCCGAACGGCACAGTTGCACTCGACCGTGAGACGCTGACCGCCCTCGGCAGCGCCGCACAGGCCGATGGTATGGCAAGTATTTCGATCGCTTCCGCTGACAAGTCCTCCCTGACGGACGCACAGCGCAAATACCTGCCGAAGAACGGCACCATCCTGAACATTTCTGCGCAGGTGCAGCCGAAAAACGGCACTGCAACCCGCGTTCATGCGCTGAACGGCACGGCTTCGGTTTCTGTAGCATACAGCCTCAAGAGCGGCGAGAACGCCGCGCATCTGGTTGCATACTATCTTGCTGAGGACGGCTCGTTCGAGAAGCTGCCTGTCATTTATGATGCAGCGACCGGAAAGGCTACCTTTAAGACCACCCACTTCTCCACCTTCGTTATCACCCACGAGTACAGCAGCGACTTCTCCGATGTCAACCTGCGCAAGTGGTTCTACAACGAGGTCAACACCGCACTCGAGAACGGCTGGTTCAAGGGCCTGACCGCGACTAAGTTCGGTCCGGATGACGGCATGACCCGCGCAATGCTGGTTCAGGTGCTCTACCGCATGAGCGGCAGCAAGGCCGCTTCCACCGCACAGTTCACCGATGTGGCGGACGGCAAGTGGTACGCAGAAGCCATCGCATGGGCCTCCGAAAACGGCATTGTCAACGGCTTCACCGACGGCAGATTCCAGCCGGATACGCTGATCACCCGTCAGCAGCTGGCGGCCATCCTGTACCGCTACGATACCTATCGCGGTCATACGCCGCAGGGCAGCGCAGCACTCGATGGCTACGCAGACGCGGCTTCTGTCGAGTCGTGGGCTGCTGAAGCAATGAGCTGGGCGAACGGCAACGGTCTGGTAACCGGCGTTACCCCGACTACGCTCGTGCCGAACGGCACCGCAACCCGCGCTCAGGTAGCGGTTATCCTCAGCCGCTACACCGGCCAGTAATCCCATCCGATCCATACCACCCAACGGATATGGTATGAACAACCGCCCTGCAAGGGCAGACAATACCGACAGCGCCTGAAAACGCACACAAGCGACACCAATCGAAATATGGTGTCGCTTGTTTTTTTGCTTCTCACACGGAATACGCTCACGCGAGAACGAATCGAACAGCCGCGGCAGAAATTCCATGCTCCTATGTCAGCTTCTCCGGCGTGATATACTCTGCCAACCGAATCGCAAGTATTTCCAGGCTTGCGGCTCATTATATCGTACATCATGTTCTATATTTGCATAATACTGTGCAAATTCGACTCATTTTGATTTACAACGTCGTTGCAGGGTGATATACTGAAATTACCATATAAGATGCGCCGGATTATGTTTTGAGGAGAATGCTATAATGACCATGAATGACCCGCTGCTCCGCACGGACAGCTATGCAAAAATCTTCCTGTATAACACCCATGAAACCGTCGCCTGTGTGCCGCGCCACACCATCCGCATGCGCGATAAAGTGCGCCCGGACAAGCTGCGCGAAGCCGTCGAGCAGGCACTGCTACGCTTTCCGCACATGATGCTGACCGCCGAGCCGACCGAGACCGCGTTCCGCTACCGCCGAAACGTGCAGCCTGCCGTAGTGTTGCCGTTCGACGGTGTATCCACCCGCTACACCATCGGCTCCAAGGATACGAACGGATACTTATTTCTCGTCGGCTACCATGACAAGACCATCTATATGGAGTATCAGCACTCTATCTCGGATGGACGCGGATTCGAGGAGTTTATCCGCTGTGTACTGTTCCAGTACCTGAAAAACTGCGGTTTCCCGGTTGAGAATGACGGCTCTGTGCGCGGCATGGATACCCGCTGGTCTCCCGAGGAGAGCGCAAACGGCTACGAGCAGCTGGCAGACCGTGAATTTTCGCCGGATGGCATCTGGAAAAAGCCGGAGGCTGTTCATGCCCCCGAGGTACAGTGGGGCGCTGACGGCTCCGAGGTCGTCACCGAGGTGACGTTCCCGTTTTCTCAGCTGCACGATTACGCAAAGTCCATCGGCGTCAGTCCGCTGTCTGTACTGGCTCCGCTGATGATGAAAGCGTTTGATGATAAGTTCGGCGGAACGGACAAGCCGGTTATCGCGGAGATTCCGGTCGATCTGCGTCCGCTGCTGCCGACGCTTACCACGCGGTATTTTATTTGCTTTATCGATCTGCCGTATTTCCCGGAGTACCGCGATCTGCCGAATGACGAGGTGTTCCGGCGCACGAAGGCGTTTTTGAAGGATCAGATGCAGCGCGAACAGCTGCTCTATCGTGCAAAAGCCGCCGCAGACCGCTGTGAATCGCTGCATGAGGCAGACATGCCGCTCGCGGAGAAAATGCAGGCGGCACAGAAGGTCACGACTGATTTTGTGCTCGAGGACAGCTTTCTCATTACCAATGTCGGCCGGTTCGCCCTGCCGGAAAGCTGCCGTCCGTATGTGCTCGATTACGGTGCAATCCTGCCGTGCGCCGTGCAGCCGTTTGCGCTGCTGATCTCGTCGTATGGAGATAAAATGAAACTGTCCGTTGCGCAGCGCGACCACGATATGCAGGTTGTCGAGGATTTGTGCGCCGGTCTGCGGCAGCTTGGCATCCAGCCTGAAACACTCAGCTATCCGTTTGTGGTGACACGGTATAACGGACTTGAGTGCGGGATGTAAGTTCAAAACTGTAATTTCAAAAGCAAAACGCTCAGCTACCAAACGATAGCTGAGCGTTTTGCTTTATCCAAGCCGCGCGACTGTGTAGCCGACATACAGACCGGCACCGGTCACAAGTGCATTCTCGTCCACATCGAAGCCGCCGTTATGGTTGGTGATCATCGTATGCGGCAAATCCGGATTGCCGGTGCCGAGATACGCATACGCGCCCGGCTTATACAGCTCAAACTCGGCAAAATTATCGCCGCTGAGCGACAGCTCACGGTCTGTGACAACGTGTCCTTCTCCGAGCAGTTCGTCCACGACCCGAGCAGCTTCCTCGCACACCTGCGGGTCATTGACGAGCGCAGCGGCAAAGTCCGTCCACTCGACTTCCGCCGTGCCGCCGTACAGCGCCGCAATGCTCTGCGCGGTCTCACTGACCTGTGCACGGACGCGGTCGCGGCTCTCCTGCGAAATGGTGCGCGTTGTGCCCTCCATTTCAGCAAATGCTGCCACGGCGTTGTAGGTCGTGCCTGCATTCAGCTTGCCGATACCGATGATGACCGGCTCGGTCGGTGAAGTGCGGCGCGTAACCAGTCCCTGCACTGCCACGACAATCTGGCTGGCGATGTACAGCGCATCTACGCCCAGATGCGGCGTGGAAACATGCGTGGACTTACCGTGCACGCGAATGCGGAAATGATCGACTGCGGCGTTGTTGATGCCCGGTTTGAGTCCTACCGTGCCTGCCTCCAAATCATACGCGGTGTGCAGACCGAACACGCGCTCGGCACCATCCAGCACACCGGCTGCGACAAACGGCTTTGCACCTTTTCCGATTTCCTCTCCCGGCTGAAAGATAAGACGGACCTTTCCGCTGAACGCGTCTCTGTTCTCCGACAGGATTTTCGCGGCACCCAGAAGGCAGGCAGCGTGCGCATCATGGCCGCAGGCGTGCATAACGCCTGCATCCTCCGAGCGATAGACGCACTCATGCGTCTCCTCAATGGGCAGCGCGTCGATATCCGCACGCAGAACCAGCACTTTTCCGTTGTCCTTTGCGCCCTTCAGCGTGCCGAGCACGCCGGTTTCGCCTACGCGCGTGTGCGGAATGCCGAACTTGTCCAGTTCCTCCTCAATGCGCTGTGCCGTGCGGAATTCCTGCAGGCTCAACTCCGGGTGCCGGTGAAATTCCCGGCGGATGGATACGATGTAGTCCTTCGTTTCCGCTGCGGCTTTCTTTACATCCATGACGGCTTTTCCTCCTGTTTATCGGTGTTTCGGTTTGATCTTATCACGCAGACCTTCCAGACGGTTGAGTGCATCGAGCAGCGTCTCGTCCTTCTTGGCAAAATGCAGGCGAATCAGGTTGTTGACCGGCTCACGGAAGAAGCTCGATCCGGGAACCGCGCTTACGCCGACATAATGCGCCAGATCCTCGCAGAACGCAAGATCGCTCTCGTAGCCGAACTCGGCAATGTCGAGCAGAACATAGTACGCGCCCTGCGGGTCGGTATGGGCGATTTTGAGATCGTCCAGACCTTTCAGGAACAGATCCTTTTTGTGCGTGTACTTGGCCTGCAGATCGTCGTAGTAGTCCTGACCGAACTTCAGACCGGTAACAACAGCCTCCTGCA
>OODU01001565.1_pt1 | contig 22094 bp, 25 predicted proteins | sample 1671171 | NCBI WGS metagenome assembly OODU01 (sample SAMN06348129, study PRJEB24527) | human gut metagenome | biome: human gut; feature: ankylosing spondylitis patient; material: feces | host: Homo sapiens | place: China | collected 2015-10
CCGAAAAGTGCCGGAGTTGTTGTAATCTCCTTAACACCTGTGACAAATACCTGAGAGATTGTTTTCATCATTGACCAGCCATGATCAATGCCGATTACTTCTAACTTGTTATTCATGTTCCTGTCTCTCCTTCCCTTCCGTAATAATTGCTTCCATATCCTGCTCATCTGTACCTTTTCTCCCTTCCTCTTCCATAAGCTGCTCAATAAACCTCTCTGATCTGGACGACATTGCAACTAATGAATATAGAAAAACCAGGATGATACTTATTCCGACCAACACAACAATCCAGCATAGCTTCATGTAAATACGCCTCCTTCTGTAGATTCTTCTAAGAGGCACTTACAATTTGCCTGACATTTTCGTGCCAGTCTTTGGAAATAAACACATTTCAAACATTCGTGGTCTGCCATAAATAGTGCTTTCTCATTTTTGGCTACAATCTTTCGGTAACGCTTTTTCAAATAAGAAACATCATATAAATCCTGCTTGATTTCATTCATGGCATTTTGCTTCATTATCGCTGTGTTCAGTGAATTAATGTAGCTGACGAACTTTTCCTCAGTGCTTATATCCACACCTTTAAAAGTTAATTCCATTCACTACTTACCTGCTTTCTACACGGCTCATGCCATGTAGGTGTGCTTTTTTCCCATTTGCCTGCACACATAGGAATTACAGATAAGCCGCATCTGCGTTTACGACGCATTAAGTTAAATTAAATAATGCTATCCTCTCTACCGCCTTTTTGAGAGCCAGGAAGTTCCCTTTGAACACCTTCATAGTTTATTATCCTTCCGCAACAGTATTGACTACCCTTACTCGCTCCACTTTCATTTCTCAATCCTTCAGCACTCTTCGCAAGTATATTTGATTTCCATCAGGTATCTGAACCGGAATTATCACTATATCTGTAATTGTTATTCAATTGTATGAGCTGCTTTGCAACTCGCAGGATTATGATATAGCAAAATTTTGAATCCTTGAACTTCGCCAAAAGAAGTATTTTCAACATATCTATTCTTTTTATGTTAGTCCTCATTTGTGGTCTGTTCGTATTTTCATTATATAGTCCACATTTGTGGTTGTCAATATATTTTCAAAATAATGTACCACTTTTGTGAACTCTGTGTTAAAATATTCATATCAATTTGTTTGAGGTGATTATTAATGGATAATAGACATTCAATTGGAAGTAAAATTCAAAAATATAGAAAATTAAAAGATATGACACAGGACGAATTATCAAAACAGTCCGGTATTTATTTATCTACCATAAAGAAATATGAAAGCGGTGAACGAAATCCAAAACCAGATCAGCTTCAAAAAATAGCAGAAGCTCTTGGCATTAGCGTAACTGTATTTCTTGATTACGATATTAATACTGTTAGTGATGTTCTTTCTTTAGTTATGAAGCTTAACGAACAATCTCCATTGAAAATATCTGCTGATAAGGATAAAGATGGCAACTACATCCCCAGCAGCATACACATGACATTTGAAGATTCACAAATAAATGAAGCTATTTGTTCTTATCTAAATTGTAAACAACAGATAGATTTAATTGCCTATGAGGATAATGATAAAGCTGTGATTGAACAGCAAAAAGAATTTTATGATGATAAGATTAACAGATTGCTCTTATTTAACGAATGTATTAAAAAAATCCGCTAAATTGCGGATTTTCTTTGCTAGGACTCTATTATAATACTTCACTTTACATATCCTGAGTAGTTTATCCCCTACTCAAATAGCTTTGGTAAATCGTTGGTAAAAATCTACTGTAACATCCCCAAAACACTGTAAACTCAAGTATTTTTAATCAAGGTTAGTATGTTGCCGTGGCAGATGAATAAAACTCTAATCATAAAAATCTCCTATCATAAAGAACCGAGAAATGCCGTGTTTTGGGGCATTTTGCCGACTTATTTCTTCTATTATAAAAGTTACATTTTAAGTGCCGATTTTGCAAAATACGGCAAAACAATGCAATTCACACCCCTCATTCGTAGTAAAATCGTAGTCAAAATTATCAGGATTACTACTCTGGATTTTGCACCCCTTGGGATTTTTCTAAACCGAGGGGGGGTGCATCGTTAAAAGGTATATTTTCACTATTTCACGGACGTTAAAATTCCATCAAGGAATTTGATTTCATTATATCGCATCTGCTCTGTGAAAGCACTATATACATCTATCCCGGTCGGAATCTGAAATCCGTGCTTGATGAGACAAATATCCTCTCGTGCCTCTACATTCTTCTCATAAGTCGAACCACGATTTAGCCACATAACAGCATCTTCTTCCTCTCCAATTTCAGGATAAAAATAAAATCCCTTCTTGGCATCAAATCGGAACATATATGCCAATACCTGAAGATAGTCCTTGTTTCCAATATTATCAATCGGTTTGTACTTCGCATCTGCAATCACTCGTGCCTCTGAGTCTCTGCTGATGAAGTCTGGGTAGATAAGTCCGCGATTATGGTCAAACAAACGCTGAGAACCTTTTGTATTCTATCTTATATGTCCTGCCTTTCTCCCTCATAACATAATACAGCGCTGCCGTTTCGTAAATGGATGCCTGCATACCCTCCTCCGGTATGACATCAAAAAACAAATTCAAGGTTACTTTATCCCCACTATCTATAGAATCTTTTTCCGTTGTTTGGACATTACCGTACCAAATACTCCCTCCGGACAGCAGGCAGTAATTGGGTACGATATCATAGATGGATACTGTCTTGTCACTGTGATTCACAACTGTAACCTTCGTCTCGTATTTGTATATTTTCATCCGATAATCTTCATCATATATTTTTCTCCAAACCGGTGATTTCTGTATGTTGTAGGTAATGTCTGCCATCTCATAATTCTCACCATATGGTATCACCTCATGTTTCACATGATGTAAGACTTTTCCATTTACTATCTGATACCGCACGACAAAAAGGACGATTAGGGCAAGAAATATCATAACTATTGCCCCAAATTTAAATCGTTGTTTGCTTTTTTCAGAAATTAATACTTTCATCCTAGGTTCCCTTTCTTTCATTCCATAATTTTGTGAAACATTCTCCACTAGTTATACTCATTATCACCTTAAGCTTCCCTCTTTCATTTCGTAACACTGCGAAGTCACCGCATCCAAGAAGTCGCGATCATGGCTTGTTACGACAATGGTGCTTCCCGCTTCTTTTAGATGCCGCAACAATTCTTCCAACATTTGTATACCATCGCTGTCGATTCCATTCGTTGGTTCGTCCAATAAAATCAACTTCGGCTTTTTCAAAATTGCCTGTGCAATACCGAGCCGTTCTTTCATTCCCAGCGAATACTTTTTATAATGTCTTCGATCTTTCGGATCTAACCCAACCGCATTCATCGCTTCCTCAATATCTTCTTCTGTTACTCCCTCTTGCAGCATTCCCAATAACTGCAGGTTTTTCTTTCCTGTAAATTCCGGCAAAAATCCCGGCATTTCGACAAGGACTCCTATATCTTTGGGGCACTCTCCCGGTTCCATTTTCTTGCCACCAATCTCCACACTGCCATCCACACGAATAAGCCCCGCTATTGCTCGTAAAACCATTGTTTTTCCGGAACCATTAATTCCCCTTATACCTACGATATCCCCCTGCTCTACCGTAAGATTTACGCCTTTTAATACCTGCGTTCCTTTCATTGTTTTATATACATCTTTTAATCTGATATAGTCCATCGTCTACCTCATTTCCGCTCGTTGTTAAGCCTTTTTTCTACTGTTTTACTCACTAAAAATATCCATGCGATTTATTTTCTTTGTACCGGCAATTAGTGTAAACGCCAACACAATCCCTGCCATTGCAATTGCCATACCAATCGTTCCCCGACGATACATAAAACCGGCACAATAAAATACAGGGAACTTCACCGGCAAACCCAAAACAACATAAGCAGTGCACACTATAAATCCTATTATTTCATTTCCAAACAAGGATACAATCGCATACAGCCAATATATGGTACACATTCCAAGCAACAATAATATCTCAGACTCCAATAGCATTGTGCTATTTATGTTAATACAATAATCCGCACTGCTATAAGCAGATAAGATGAATTGTTTTTCCAGTATTTGAAAGACGACTATCCCACACGCCAAAACACCTCCGCATAATATCTTGCTATACCAATACCATTTTCTTTTTGGAATGTGCGGCATAAAACAGCTTGTATTCCGTGAAAGATCTTTTCGAATAAAGTCAATGACAATGATTAATATCCCCACTTGGTTCCATACCCACTGAATTGGAAATTTATCCGGTTCTGAAAGAAAGCTTTGCACAGAAACCCCCAAAATTTCCTGTTCTATAACTGCGCTACGCTCATACATCACTAACATAATGTCTATCAACAAAATACTCCCAAAATATATAACGAGCCTCCTCCACTGATGCAGCAACAGCCAACTATCTCTTTTTATCAACCCAACCATCATGTTTTTCACGCGTTACTCTCCTCTGCCTTTCACTGAACTCACGACCTGTTACTAATCGAAACATCATGTTTTCATTCAGTCATTCCCCGATCCGTTTAATCCAACTCATGCCTCTTTGCTCCCCAGCACATCCCAATTATTGTGATTCCCAATAACAGGATCATTAACGTTACCATAACCGATAATTCCATCTCTCCCAAGGGGGCGACTTGATGTGCATAGGTGAGCGGATAATAGGTTGCCGCACCATTTTTGCAGACAACGCCAACCAAAGATTCATATAAATAGTTCAACACAAACACGGACACCCAAACCATAAATATATTTTTAAGCAAGCCGCTAAGCGCTAACGCAACACCTGCCAAAAGTCCCCCTATGCAAAAGGCAAAGAATAAAAACAAACAGATATGCAATAACGGATAATCATAAAAAACGCTCGGAAATAACGTCTCTTTTCCATATAAGCTCACGGTATGTGTATCCCATAATATCAAATCCGGCTTTTCATCCGGGACGAGCAAAAAACACGCATAGAGGTTTATCGCCAACGGAAAAATAGTAACCAAACCGCCCGCCGTAAAATTGCACACGTATAATCCACGAAAATACTGCTTTGTCTTATTTCTAGTCTGCACAAATTGATAATAACCGCTTTGTCTGTCAGAAAGCCACGTGTCCGCCATTGGTATTGCTGCAAGCAATGGCACTAATAGATAAAAAAGCGAAGCATATATCGACCCGTTAAAACCTCCCATCCATATTGTATATACGGAATGTCCATATTTTAACGCTCTATATGGATACACATCCTTTGCAATGTATAACATAGATAGCATTGCTCCAGCCAATAATGCCAGATAAAAATTCTTTTTATGTAGTAATCTTTTCCAAAAATACAGAAACATCTTATTACTCCCCATCTACTTTTTTACGATATATTCCGTGCGAAATTGTTGTATTTGATCCTCGTCTTCCTCTGGTTCCGTTGTATAAAACAAACGATAATTCGTCATGTCTCCCGAAACATCCTGCTCGCATTTCACTAACATTTTTGCCTCTGTTGTTTCATGATATTTGAGGGTTTTTCTCCCCGTAAGCAAAACTGCATTCCACTCTGCTTCTCCCAGTTTGACCGAAAAACCCTTTGCAAACTTCTCCACATCAACGGTCTCGCCTTTACGGCTATTTTTTATTTTACAAGACAAAACGTACTTTGCCTTTTTGTAAGTTACAGACTGCAATGTAAAAAAAATGCCACAATCTTCGTTTTCCTCATTTAGCTGCAGCGTATTTACCTTAATCTGAATATCTTTTTTGTGAACGTCTTTGACACCTTGTTTTCCGTCTGGTGTTTTTTTATCGGTTGTATTTTTCGTATCTTCTAAATTTTCTTCCTTCTGCGCCCGCTCCTGAACACTCCCCGTGCTATTGTCCGAAAATTCACGAACCTTCGCAGTCACAATCCCTGCTACAATAGCTGCACAACACACAAAAGAAATGATCTTGATCGTTTGTTTTCTTGCCCCCATATACCTTCTCCTCCTCATGGCAATTCTTGATGATGTCACGCTACACAACAGCAGTTTCCTATTAATTAAAATAGTACACCCGCAATTGCTCTTTGTCAAATACTTTTTGTTAAATAGCATTATAGAAATATTTATATTGACATGAATTTTATTTTCTTCTAATATGGAATTGTAACTATTCTTTATCAGAAAAGGTGTATGATTATGGCGAAAAAAATACGAAGACACAACAATATAAAACATGGCACAATAGAACTGGTCTTATTACTGCTACTGCAATCCGGCAGGAAATATGGCTATCAGCTCGCCCAAGAGCTTTCTGAACATACCAGTAGCCAATATGAGCTCAAGGAAACAACGATGTATCCAACGTTGTACCGATTGAGCCAAAACGGCTATTTAGATTCCGAACAGGTCAAAGTCGGCGAAAGACGAACTCGCGTCTATTATTATATAACCGACAGCGGACGGCAGTATTTACAGGAATTGCTTACCGAGTACAAAGTGATTTCCGGTGCTATTGAACAACTACTATCATATACGGAATCTGAAAACAAAGATTCCTAGGGAGGGCTTTTTTGAAAAATACAGCAGCGAAGAAATATATCCGACAGGTTAAACGCCTGTACAGAGGAAAACGGCGATTTAAAAGACAATTTATTCAAGAATTAAAAGATGCTCTTCTATGTTATTTAGAAGAACATCCTGAAGCAACCTATACTGACTTGACGAAAGAATTTGGTCACCCGTCCGAGATTAGAGATCAGCTTTCTTTTCACACGGCTGATGAATTACACCTGAGAAATATGACGCTTTATTGGACGGTTGTCGGACTATGTTCTGTGGCCGTTATCACAGTAGTATTTTTTACCGTTCGTCACGTAATATTTATGCATGACTACTCTAAAGGCTATTACATAGAACAGTGGGAAGATGATGAAAATGGCTCGAACAATATCAATCCTATCACCAAAGCGACGGATCCGCCTTTGGAAAATCATCAGACCTTTGACGACTAATTAATATGTGGACATAAATGCGAGCACGAAAACACATGCTAAAAACACTTGACCACGAGGGAGGTAATTATGCTAAACAGACGTCAAATTCAAAAAATTGTAAAGCAGGCATACCCATCAGGTATGTTTATATCTGGCGAACAAAAACAACTTCGCAAAATACTAATGCAGGATATTATGAGCGATCTAGAGCAAAACCCGGATATAACGTATCAAGAAGCTGCGGCACATTACATAGACACTGCTGAATTAGCATCGGTCAATGAACAGCCGCACCTTCCAAAACACATCGGTATATTGATTGGAATCACTATGGCCATTATCGTTCTTTGTATCCTTTTATACATAATTTCCAATCAATTTACTCCACCTACTTACTATTTTTAAGGCTCCTTTTCTATTATTCTTTGATCGTACCGTCAATTCCAATGGTCACTACCTGCCACTGAATAAATTTACCACTTTCCTGGAGTGCTTTCTTTGCCGCCATCTCAAGACCTCCGCAGCAAGGCACTTCCATTCTCACGATTGTCACAGACCGGATGTCATTATTTGCAATGATCTGTGTCAGTTTTTCACTGTAATCCACAGCATCTAGTTTCGGACATCCAATCAGCGTCACTTTTCCTCGAATAAATTCGTGATGAAAGTTAGCGTAGGCATAGGCTGTACAATCCGCTGCAATCAGCAGCTTTGCACCATCGAAATACGGTGCATTCACAGGCGCCAGTTTAATCTGAACCGGCCAGTTGCCCAGTTGTGATACCTGTGCAGGCATGGTTACATTTTCCGGGGCATCCTCTTTATGATCCATCATATGGATTCTGGAGCCAGGACATCCCCCCTCATGCATATGCTTCATCTTTTCTTGCAGTTCCTTTTTCTTCTGCGCTTCCTTCACTGCCTCTTCATCATATTCCGGGGCTTCTCTCTCTTCAAAAGTAATTGCTCCGGTCGGACAAGCAGGAAGGCAATCTCCCAGCCCGTCACAAAAATGCTCTCTTACAAGCTTTGCTTTTCCATCTATGATATCAATTGCTCCTTCATGGCAGGCATTGGCGCAGATACCACAGCCGTTGCATTTTTCTTCGTCTATATGGATAATCTTTCTAATCATGTTTGTCCTCCTCAAATATTATATTTTTGCTTTTCTGATGCAATCATATTATAATTATTGCAACATGTATGTTTGATTTCAAACAAGGAGTAAATAATGTGAAAGAAAGTTGTGCCGCCAGCCAAAGATGGCAGAATGGAGATTTTTATGGAAAAATATTTACCGATTTTGAGAAGTTGTCCGTTCTTCATGGGACTGAATGATACTGAAATTCTGTCTATACTTCATTGTGTGAATGCAGTTAAAGTATCCAAGGCTTCTAGATCCTATATTTTCAAGGCAGGAGATTCGACAGACGTGATGGGACTTGTACTAGCCGGCTCAACACTAATCATTCAGGAGGACCTTTGGGGACATCGCAATATCCTTTCAAAATGCAATGCGGGAGATTTTTTCGGAGAACCATATGCCGCAACCCCGGGCACAGTATTAAATATCAGTGTTGTCGCTGAAGAAGATTGTGATATTCTCTTTTTGAATATCAAACGTCTTCTGACATCCTGCCCAACCGCCTGCGATCACCATCAAAAACTGATCCGAAATCTGGTCTGTGTACTGGCAAATAAGATACTGATCCTTAACGACAAGATCACTCATGTCAGCAAACGATCGACCAGAGATAAGCTGTTATCCTATCTCTCATCTGAATCCGTCAAAAAATCATCGCTTTCTTTTGATATCCCATTTGACAGACAGCAACTGGCAGATTTCCTTTGTGTAGAAAGAGCCGCTATGTCCGTAGAATTATCAAAGTTGCAAAAGGAAGGATTACTAAAAACAAACCGTAATCATTTTGAATTAATAACAAAGTAAATCGAAGCTTCGTAACGCACCTTGGGACTTACGTTTTGCAGATGCAAAAATCGGATAAGATAGAACAAGTAAACTCACGAAACTTATGGAGGAATACAGTTATGTCAAAAGATGAGTATTTAATCACAGATGCGCCTCTGAAAGCACTGACAATTTTCGCATTGCCAATGATCCTAGGCAGCTTTTTTCAGCAAATATACAATATGGCCGACTCCATCATCGTCGGTCAATTCGTTGGCTCCTCTGCACTGGCAGCTATCGGTGCATGTGCAGCTCTGACTAATGTTTTTATTTGCGCGGCGTTGGGAGCCGGTGTCGGTGCCGGTGTACTCGTGAGCCGCTATTTCGGTGCCAGAGAGTATGGAAAAATGAAGACCATCGTGTCAACATCCTTGCTTAGCTTTCTAATTCTAAGTGTAATCCTTGGTGTTTTTGGCTATTTCTTTTCCTACTCGATGATGCGTATATTACAAACCCCTGCCGATATAATGCATGATGCCGTTTTATATCTTCGGATCTATTTTGTGGGATTTCCGTTTTTGTTTATGTACAACGTTCTTTCAACGATGTTTACTTCCATAGGCGAATCAAAGATTCCACTAGCACTCCTGATATTCTCGTCTATCTTAAATATATTTATGGATCTTTGGATGGTAGCCGGTCTTGGTCTTGGCGTGTTCGGTGCGGCACTTGCAACCTTGATCGCCCAAGGCATTTCCGCCGTATTGTCGTTTTTGATCTTCTTCTTTCGGATGCGACGTTATAATAGCCCATTCCGCCGATTTGACTGCCACGAGCTGCGTTCCATGCTGCGGATCGCTGTTCCGTCGGTTCTCCAGCAGTCCACGGTATCTATCGGTATGATGATCGTACAGGCAGTTGTAAATCCTTTTGGCACACAGGCACTTGCGGGATATGCGGCGACGATGCGGATAGAAAATGTTTTTTCCCTGATCTTTGTATCCATCGGCAATGCAGTGTCTCCATATGTTTCCCAGAATCTCGGTGCAAACAAACCGCGGCGTATCAAAAAAGGATACCAAGCCGCATTGGTATTGGATGTATGCTTTGCAGTACTTGCTTTCATCATCATCGAAACGCTGCATACGCAAATTTCCTCACTATTTCTCGGTAAAGACGGAACAGCTTTTGCCTATCAGGTATCCGGAGATTATATGAGATGGCTTGGTTGTTTCTTCATCTTTATGGGAATCAAAATGGCAACCGATGGAGTCCTTCGTGGTCTGGGAATCATGCGGCCATTCCTCCTGGCAAACATGGTAAACCTTGCGATTCGACTGTCCGTTGCTTTGATCTTTGCACCTCGTTTTGGCATTGCATTTGTCTGGCTGGCTGTACCGGCCGGTTGGCTTGCAAACTTTTTAATTTCTTATATGGCTCTTAGGAGATCATGGCCAACCGATAACGTGGTGCCATCTCGATAACTTAAAGCGAATTACAAGCTATAATTCTCTGCCGGCAGAAATCGCTATGTTGTGGCTGCAAAATACAATATAATCATTGACATAATAAGCAATATGTGACCAGACAGTAGCATTGGAAGTGCGAAGTTTGAGTCATGAATTCATACTTTACGTTTTTATGCAGAAGGAGGGACTTATAAATTCGAGGCTCTTATGCCATACGTTGATCACTGCTGCGTCGGAGGAAATCGCCTACTCATGCAGATAAATGCCTATCTTGATTTTAATCCATTTTCCCTTGGTTTCCTTGGCAGTGATTTTCCCAAAGAGTAGTTTTCCTGCATCCATCAAACGTGAAAATACTACATTATCCTCTCTGGGCACATATCCAATTTTGACCCCATTACTGTTTTTTATCACTATCGCTTGGGGATCGAAGCGATTATGTGGCTCACGATAAAAATCCAACTTATCGTTAACATTAAGATACTGAGCCAATTCCTCAATACCTTCAATGTGCGTTGTCCCGGCAATAAAAGTATCAAACAAAAAGATATCACGTTCATAAGGTTTCGGTATAGTAAGGCCGCCGCCTTTGCCATGAAGTAGGCTTGCAAGACTGCCGCCATCTGTTTTTACGATATTACTCATCCTATCACCTCAACATTTCTTTCAATCTTCCAGCATACAGATCATATGCTTCTTTCAATTCCTCTATCATTTTCTCAAGTTCCGTCCGTTTTTCAGCCACCTGTTCCGGGGCATTCACCAGTTCCTTCATTGTGTACGGATATTCCGATTTTATATTTGCAATTTGTTCACGGATAAGTTCCAACGTTTTAGTCAGCCGTTCCTTGTCTTTAGTAAGAATAGACAACCCACTTTCACTTTGTTCCGGAACGACAGGTCCCGCTACCATCTCACTGATGATGAGAAGATTCCTTATATCACCATTTTCATACGCTTGTACTGCGTTTTGAAACAACTGCATCTGTGCAGGTGTAATCTCCGGATGCAGATCGGGATGCAGAGCCTTTACAATGCTGCGATACAATTTCTTTATCTGCTTGGTCTCTTCATCCGTGAGAACATGTCCCTGACTATGATCAAGAGCCTTATTCATCTTATCGATCTGCTCATTGAGCTGACACTGAAAACCGGCAAACTCTTTATCAAGCAATTTATCAATGGCTGATAACGCAATCTTTTCCTGTCGATTTTTCTTTGCTTGGATAAGATCAATTTTTCTTTTGATACGCAACACATTACAGTTCAATTCAAAAGCTTTGTATTCAAGGCTGCCAAGAGCAAGCATATATGCCGTTTCTATGTTTTTGCAGATTACAAAACGTAATTCATCCCGCTCAAGCAAAAGCATGGAAATTTCAACTCGCAATTTTTCTACTTCCGCTTTCAATGCGGCGAATTCCGGAAAAGGGACAACCGTGCAATTAGTATTCCGGTCGCGAAGCTTATCGCTCCGTTTAGCAGCGAAATCATGTATTTGTTTCATATCTTCCACAGCAGAACACCTCCCAATTTCTTTTATCAATCCGAATGTTTACTAACGGCTCTTCAAATATTCTCATACGGATGCGCACTCGCTAATCGCTCTTTAAATATTCTCATACGGATGCGCACTTGCTAATCGCTCTTTAAATATTCTCATATGGATGCGCACTCGCTAATCGCTCTTCAAATATTTCCTGTGGCAGAGGTTTGTCGAACACATAGCCCTGCACGATATCGCAACCAACTCCTTTCAGATATTCAAGCTGCTCCACCGTCTCAACCCCCTCAGCAATGGATTTCTTATCCAGTTCATTGATGAGCTGCACAATGCTGTGAAACATAACAAGATCTCGGTCTTTTCCCGGGTAATCCGTTTCCAACGGAATAAAGGATTTGTCTATTTTTATCGTCTCGAGATCAACTTCTTTGATCATATTGAGTGAAGAAAAACCGGTTCCGAAATCGTCAATCGAGGTTCCAATGCCATTCGCCTTGAACTCATCAATAATTCCAGACATGATCTCATAATTTTGGAAATCTTCACTTTCGGTAAGCTCGATCTCGATCAAATGATGATCAACACCATAGCGGTCAATAATCTCCAAAGTACGTTCAACGAGATTTTCTTCCTCCAAATGTCTTCTGGAATAGTTCACTGAAATCGGCACAACCGAAAGCCCCTTGTTCTGTCGATCTTTCAAAAAAGCACAGACACTTTCCAACACATAGTAATCAAGTTTGCACACGCTTCCCTCGCGCTCCAACTGTGGAATAAACTGCATTGGCGGTACCATCTTTCCATTTCTGATCCAACGAACCAAAGCCTCTGCACCATACATTGTCCGATCTGAGACGTTGACTTTAGGCTGGTAATATATGACAAATTCCTTTGCCTGTAATGCCGGAAGGAAATTGGACACAATGCTCTGATTGGCTAGTATTTCCCGTTCGATCTCCGGCGAAAACTCTACCACGCTGCCAACCCCTTTTTGTCTGGCTGCCTGATAAGCAATGCTGGCTCTTCCCATGATGGCACGCGGTACTGTGATGCCATTCAAATTGCTGACACCGATCGTTGCGCCAAACACAAATTCCCGCTCTTTCATTTGCCATTGATGATGTATCCTGATATTCTGAAGCTGTTCGATCAATTTTTCGCGGCGTTCCTTGTGAAAAACAAGCACAAAATTATCTCCACCTAATCTTGCAACAATTTCATCATTTCCCATTATATTTTTGATATGCTGGGCATAATTACGCAGGATAATATCACCCTGCTCATAAGAAAACACTTTATTGACATATTTAAAATTATGTACATTAAAAAATATAATATTGTAATTTGCAATTTGCCCGGAAGCGATCAATCCTCCGGCAAAATGCATTAAATAATCCTGATTTGCCACACCGGTACTCATATCTGTCATCATAACCTGCTGCAGTAAGTTCTGCGTCATCGTTCTGCTGATCTTATAAAAAATTTGGCGTAATAACATATTATGCAATTCCAATTCTTTGGATGAAAACTTGCTTTGGTCACGCGGATAATCCATGATCGTTACCGTTCCGCCGGACGGTAACGGGAATACCGAAATATTCGGTTCACCGTCAGATACATCTCCTGTGTCATACAAAACTTCTACGGCACGCTGTCCCTCCGGACAAAGTTTACTGCCCGGTGCCTCTAGCTTAAGTTCCACTTTATTTATATGAAAAAGTTCTGCCGCAATAGAAAGAGAACGTTTGATCTTAGCCATGCACGCTTCCATGGTAGATGCATCCTCCGCTAATAATTCAAACATCGCTTTTATTTCCGGATCAAGTATTATCTCTTTATTCATTTTTTACCTCCACACTCTTAACAATAACGCTTTATACCTGGCCGCCTGATTCAGGCTTTTGTTGCGTATTTCCATAAATCCCAATATTTATTATAACACATTTGTCGAATCATAGTGGTGAATTATGTCAAATTGTAACAGAAATGATCGCTTTACACTACATATATCTTAGGTGAGCGAAGACAATGATGCCTTTGATACAAAAGGCGGCAAAAATACGAACGATTACGTATCGCTTATGTCGATTCGTGAAGCGGAAACCTATTTCAAAGAGTCTTCTGAACGTTCCGCAAGTCTTACGGATGGCACCGGTGTTTGGTGGTGGCTGCGTTCTCCGGGATTCGAGGAAAATATCGCCGCAAACGTAGGCGATTACGGTAGCGTCAACAAAGCGAGGCACAAAGTGTTTGATGATTATGTTGTAAACGGCGGTTTGCGTCCGGTAATTCATATTACCGTGAAATAGTTTTAGGAAAACTTGATCTGGTAATAAAGAACCTCGAGCACTTGATTTCTTACCGCAGTTTAGAACTTTCTCGGCATATCCCAATATTATCTCTACCTTGGATGCTTGATTTCTCCTCTCATGGTAGAGATTCTCCGGCTATGACCAACGTTTTCTCTACCCCGGGCACTGCAAATCACTACTCTTGCACCTTCTCAAAAATCAAAATTTTCTGCGTCATTTTACGAATAATCGGCAACCAGCCAAATGGCTTTAACACAGGAATAATCTTGGTCATGCCTCGTGTAATATTATCGTCTTTGACCTTTCGGAATCCCTTGGCAACATCTCCCAGATCTTCAAAACAATCCGCTCCAAAAATAAATTTTGCTCCAGTTTTTTGAATGGATTCTTCAATGTCCTCTTTATTGACCCATTTCTTGGCCAGACACTCCATCATCACCGTTGCATTGTCAAAATGATCCCGAATAATTCCAAGCATCGTCGCATTTTCTTCCGGCGTCAGATACATGCTAAGGCCTTCGATAATAAACAACATTTTTCCTTGTGCATCAATCTGATCCGCCCAAGCCGGATCCAAGGCAGAAATCCCGATTGTTGATACCCTTCCTGATTCCTGATAAATCTGATCTCTGACGGCGATCGTCTCCGGAAGATCCAAATTGTACCACCGCAGCTTGCCGTTATCCATTCGATAAAATCTAGTATCCAATCCGCAGGCAATATTTACAATTGTACAATCTGAATTACGATCAATAAAATCCTCTACCAACTCATCAAATACAAGCGTTCGTGCAATAACACCATTGCTCATGGTGGAATCTTCCTCTGCCGACGAAAAATCATAATCTATCTTATTCACCAGTTCCACTGCTTTCGCATCATAAAATTTATGTCCCTTTTTCAGCGAATATTTTGCTCTCGCATAAAAACTTTGCAACATGGTCTCTGCTGTTCCATCCAAAGTCACTTTGATTTTTTCACTCATTTTTTCCTCCTATCCATCCAGAAAATAAAATATCTGCAGTTTTCAAGGTCCCAATTAAACCTTTTCCCTGGCTCGTTTTTTCACATATCACTTGACACGATCATAGCACAGATATTTTATACATCGCCTAGCTCTACTCACTATTTGCGCGACGGTTAGCCGTAGCTAACTGTGTTTAGTGTACCACATATGCAAGATAGCTGTCAAAACGAAAAACCGTCACTTCTTTATTTCTATTGTGTTTTTCGCTTTTTATAAGCTCGGTATCCCTCATCTCATCCGATCATGTCTTCCAATCCGCTCAAATCTTTTTCCGAAATGCATTCTTTTATTTCAATTTTACTCACAATCATGATTGAGAATCGTACTCATTTATGCTAAACTTATTTTAGTTGCGCAAATATTCTATTCACTCTAAAAATAGCGTGTATGGATACATTTGAAACAATGTTTCTTTTATTTATAAGATCAAGATGTCAACGCGCCAACACTTCAATATGTTGACAGCGAAAACATCACATGTACTCTCGAATTCATCTAAACGAAGAATTTCAAGATGAATTTTTGATATACAATGACATTTTCGCAGTGCGTACACGGTGTGTACAACAAGAAAATAGAAACAGTATATCGGAAATGCAGCCGAAATGGCTCGTTTTAAGAAGATACCAAGAGTACATTCACTTGAAACGGAGGATAATTATGTTATTAGAAGAAATGAGACAAAAGGTAGTTGACTATGGAAATCAGTTGATTTCATCAGGTCTGACGATTGGAACTGCAGGTAATATCAGTATGTATGACCCGGAAACCGGATATATGGTGATCAGCCCATCTGGTATTCCTTACGCAAAAACAACAGCAGAAGATGTTGTCGTTATGGATCTGCAGGGCAATATTGTGGACAGCAAACGCACACCTTCCAGTGAACACAGTTTGCATGCTGCCTTTTATTTAGAGAAACCGGACGCTCGTGCCGTTGTCCATGCACATTCTATGTATTGCACAACGCTTGCATGTGCCGGCGTTGATCTGAAGGCGACTCATTATGCAATCGCAGATACTGGTGTTGCTACGGTTCCTACGGTTCCATATGAGACTTACGGCACTCCAGAGCTTGCTGATGAAGTTCGCAAATGCTTACGCGAATCTGACAGCAAAGCACTTCTCATGGCAAATCACGGAATGGTCGCTTACGGCGATTCCTTAGAAAAGGCATTTGCCATCGCAAATACTTGCGAGTGGTGCGCACAGGTTCAGTGGCGCGCAATGGCAATCTCTACGCCAAATGTATTGTCTGATGAGCAGATGGCAGAAGTAATCGAGCATTACAAAACATACGGTCAATCAAAAGAGGATGGCAAGCAGTCCCAGGGCTATTTTGGATAGATCACATCTATTTGCTAAATGCAATCAAACAAGTACTCGATATAGCTATTTTGAATAGACTGCATCTATAAATTTACTCAAACTAAAAAACTCCCCGGCAAAGCGTTGCAGGGGAGTTTTTTATTAATATCCATTTACGATACCATCTGACGTAATCGGAATGGTGTGTCTATTATCTACGTCAGTCTTCCATTAATATTGCTTAAAAGTCACAAATATTTTCTCATGGTTGCCTCTATTTTTTGAAGTAATATGGCAAATAGTTCTTATATGTTTTCACATGATAACTATAACTAAACTTATGATCCTTGCTCAGCTTCTTTTTGCTTACCAAAAAATATTTCGTATTTCCCTTTTTATTTTTAATAACAGCGAACGGCTTCCTCGGATTAAATTTTCTCATCAGAACCGGATCATCCCATGTCGTATCAATATAGCGATATTTACCACCAACCTTAACAATGTTCCACGCATGTGCTATTCCATAAGTAGTCCCGGTTACATAAACGCATGGAATTCCCGCACGACGCGCCAGCAGTGTAAATGCCTTAGCATACCCTTCACAAACTGCTTTTTTCCGGATCAGTGCTCCATATGCAGTAAACGACAATTCGCTTGGTTTCTTTTTATTGACATATCGTTTTCCTTTATAGCGAAAAGATTTATATACCGTGCGATCATAATCACATCGCTTTATAATATAATCATGAATTGCACGCAGACGCTTTTTAGTCGATTTGTTTTTCTTAAGAATCCCTTTTAATACACTGTCCGCTTTTCGGGTCATCTTCTGCACATATTGTCGGGACTTCGGCTGATACATCCGGTAATGATAACCCTCTCTTCCATCCTGCAAGTAAACAGCGGCTCCTGATCCCAAAGGTTCATCATATTTCGTACAATTCGGATTGTCAATAACGTATTCATCATACATATTGATCGCTTTATCCAACTCGTCAATTAGATTAAAAGCTAACAATGTCCTTGGATAAATAACACCAAACTCGTAGTTTCCAACTTTCAAATGATCGAAAACATATTTGTACAATTCTTTTTTAGAATGAATTTCTTTGCCATACTTGCTGACGTAGTTTGTCTTTTCCTCATCAGATTGCACCGGCTCTACCCATTTTTTGCGGGGATTCGGTTTGACCGTTACGGTAAGAGTATCTGTGCAGCCGCCAATAGATACTGTCAAGACAGTCTTTCCCGGTTTTAGCGCCTTAAATCCGCCAAAATGAACATATTTCACATCAACAATAGAATTGTTTGCACTCTTCCAGCGAAGTTTGTTGCCATATTCTATATTAGACGATAACGCCTCAAATGTTGATGACACTTTGCCATCCGTAATATATTGATACCAATATCGTGCGGGCACCTGAAATTCCTTACCCTGCATTACCGTTAATGTATTTCCCGGCTTTGACTCTCCTTCACTATTTAATGGCCACATCTGTACTTTTAAAAATTTTGTAGTAGATTTTCCTGCAATAACAAACGTTTGCGACACACTATGCTTTCCCAAACGTGCTGTGATCGTTGCAGTACCCTCTGACTTTGCTACCATGCGTACGCATCCTGTCGCATAATATTCCAGGTCGATCACCTTACGATTCGATGACGTCCAAGTAACTGCGCTTTCGTAGTATGCCTTGGCTTTGTTTGCATTAAGACAATTCGCATAGGAAATCGGCTCGCTTGTGTTAAGACCTGTCGTATTGCTTGGATATATATTTAAAATCGGGACATATATCCAGCCAACCCTTGACGTCTCAATCGGTATATCCAGCTCCAATCTTCCAACCTCTTTTTCCATTTGTGCAACTGTCGATTTGGTTGCACGCTGTGCCCCTGCTAGCGATGCCGGCAACACACTAACGACACATGTTAACATAAATATTCCAATAAACTGCCATATTTTTCTGCATTTTTTTGATGTGTGACTCATAAGTAACTCTCCTTCCTCATATCATCAAATGTTTTATTAAATATTAAAGTTTTTTCAACCTTTTATGTCGCAGCAACTAAGCCACTGGCATGATCATCTCCCGTTTCCGACCAAATACCTTTTCGCTCGTTGCTCCGATTCCATTTATCAGCATCCTATCCAGCGAAAAGACAACAGTATATCACATATTTGCTGGCACATATTTAATTGCGCATTTTTACTTGCGCATTTTTAATCGCACATTTTTAATCGCGCATTTTTTCTTTTAATTTTACCACAATATCCTGATATTTTCTATGCTTCATATCAGGGAATGCCCGAAGCAAACGCCCCTGTCCAAAAAGACGGTGCTTGGTCATAGAACCAACTAATTCTTCATATTTCTTCTGCAACTCTGCTCTCTTCGTGCGAATCACTTCTCTATACTCTTCTGCGCTAATATTTTCTTTCAAAGAACTAAGCGCTGCACGCAATTCTGCCGTACTCAGGTTATCCTTCAGGGAGCCGACTTTCTCTTTCATTTCTGACGTGCTTAAGCTATCCTTCAAAGAACCGACTTTCTCTTTCATTTCTGACGTGCTTAAGCTATCCTTCAGAGAACCAACTTTCTCTTTCATTTCTGACGTGCTTAAGCTATCCTTCAGAGAATCTACTCTATCTCGTAATTCCGCCTTAGCTAAGGCCGCCTGTACTCTGCCTTCTCCAATATTTTGCGCCGTTTCGATCGTTGTCTCACCAAGTTTCTCACTTACCTTATCACTAACAATCCGAAGATCGCCACTAAGCTTATCAAGCTGTCCAAGCTTCTTATTAAAGCCTCGAATCACTGCTACCGTAACAACAAAGTCAACAAAATACACAACGTATAATATCACCAGAATGGTCCACCCAAGTACACTGCTGTCATGCCCCGTGATCAGCTTGTCAATATATTTCTGAAAAATCCGCACAACAAATAAGATGGCAAATCCCCAGATCAATGAAAACTCCAAACATATATATCCACGAAAATTAAATGGTTGCTTGGAATAATCCCACCATCTCGCATGAAAGCATATATCAAGAAGCCAGCCTGCGACCAACTCAATTAATGTTGCTAAAATCACGCCGAACACGTAAACCAACAGATCACTCATCTGTGTCCCTGCAGGCTGGATCAGATTGATCAATGCAAACACACTCACAACCCCGAATCCATATACCGGGCAAACCGGTCCATTCAAAAATCCACGGTTCGTAACCTCGCCCCAAGTGACCGCGTGGTAGATCACTTCCACACACCATCCCAAAAAGGAATAGATCACAAATAGCCACGCCAATTGATAAAATGTCATTCCAAAAATCATAGATATCCTCCTGTAATATCTCGATAATGTCTACCCTAAGCTGGTTATTCTCGCCTCTGGGGTAGAGAAATCCGCCCTGACTTCTTGTTTGACTCTACCCTGGACCGGTCATTTCTGCCCCGGGGGTAGAGAAATCCGCCCTGACTTCTTGTTTGACTCTACCCTGGACCGGTCATTTCTGCCTCTGGGGTAGAGAAATCCGCCCTGACTTCTTGTTTGACTCTACCCTGGACCGGTCATTTCTGCCCCGGGGGGTAGAGAAATCCGCCCTGACTTCTTGTTTGACTCTACCCTGGACCGGTCATTTCTGCCCCGGGGGTAGAGAATTTTCTCTTTGAGAGAGTATATCATGATTTATTACAAATAACCATATGATACTATCTAAAACCTAAGACTTAAAATCAGCGTCTGCTTTCGCACCAGAATTTCAACTTACCATTTCATATTTGGCCTTCTAGATTAAGATTAAAAACTATGCATCCATTTTCATCTCACAAATATTGTTTTCACCGTAAATGAATCTATATCTAACTATTAACTTTTATTCACACAATACAGCCAGACATCAAAAAGTCAGCCCCTATTTTAATACATCTTTTTAATATATGTTTGTATTTCATCCAAATATTTCTCTGGATCTAACCACCTTTTTTCCAGTTTAGAATTCTGAGTCACTATAATAGCCGGCACACTCGTTATCCCAAATCTTTCTAAAAGCTGATACATCTCCCTGCTATTCTCTCCATCTCTGTCCTTAGATGTATAATATGTTGGCAATTCCACCTGACATTCCTTTAGAGTCTGTTCTAATTTTTTTTAAAATTAAAACAATCTGTACAATCTGCCCTTCCTATATATATCACGATTTGTTCATTTGACTTTATATCTGTTTTTAGTTCTGCAAGTGAAATCCCATAATAGTATTCCGAAGCAATATAATCCCTTTTTTCAGTATTAATGTACTTTTTATTAACAATATGGTAATACCGACTGCCATAATACAAATTAGTTCCAAACAAACAAAACAAAACGAATATTATAAGCATCTTCTTTTTCTTTTTCACTTTTGGCTGAGTTATAACATTTCTCAAAACAACTCCCAAACCAAGGGCAGTAAGCACAAGTGAAATCCATGTAAAATATATAATATCTTTATCCACTTTAACATTAGGATATACATCACCAAAAAAACCATAATGAACCAATAGCACGATATTACATAGCAAAAAAAATTTCTCATTTAGGACCCTTATTCATATTGCCAACTATCATAACTCCTATATATACAGATCTATAAAAATGCACACAACTCCTATACTTCAAACACCATAATAACAACTCCCAACACCACCAGCACCAGTCCTGTCGCACGGTTCAGGGTTTTCGGCTGTGCTTTATTGGCAAACAATGCTGCAATCCGCGCCCAGATAAATGTAAAAACAACGCACAATCCCATCACTAAAAAGTCCGGTTTCCCACCAATGGCAAAATGTGAGGCTGCTCCGGTAAATGCTGTAAATGCCATGATAAAAACGCTCGTTCCAACAGCTGTTTTCAATTCATAACCAAGCACAGAAGTCAGAATCAACAGCATCATCATACCGCCGCCCGCTCCAACGAATCCGCAGATGAAGCCAATGATCATTCCACACAGAACAGACTGCACCGCTCTTTTCTTGGCAGACACACTATTCATCGCTTCCTTAGTCGTCATGACCGGACGAACGATAAATTTAATTCCAAGAAAAAATGTCATAACTACCGAAAAACTTCCCATCGTAGTCGAAGGTACCAGGCTCGAAATATAACTTCCGATCACTGTAAATACAAGCACTGTCACCATCATTATACTGCCGTTTTTGACATCAAGATTTTTATTTTTTCCATAGGTGTACGCTGACACCGCACTTGCCAACACATCAGAGGACAGCGCGATACCGACCGCCATAAAAGGATTCATATGTAAAAAAGTAATGAGCATCGGACTGATCACGGCAGCCGCACTCATTCCGGCAAATCCGGTGCCAAGACCTGCCCCCATTCCTGCAAAAAATGTCACAATGATCGTCATAAGTAATTTCATGGTAAGTACCTTTCTATATCGACAGTGTCAATGTCCAAAAAAATTCATTATATTCATTATTTCTCAGACATGTTGCGTCACAAAACGGCGAGCAATTCGACACTGTGTTTTTATTATCATTTTGCAACGAAAAAGTA